>Ga0105045_10000244_pt1 | contig 36163 bp, 38 predicted proteins | sample MAT02_FD_78089 | JGI IMG/M metagenome (GOLD analysis project Ga0105045, IMG submission 78089) | Freshwater microbial communities from Lake Fryxell liftoff mats and glacier meltwater in Antarctica - MAT-02 (megahit assembly) | ecosystem: Environmental > Aquatic > Freshwater > Ice > Liftoff...
ACTACGTATTTTATATAGCGTTTCAGTTTGCATGAGGTATTCCCTTTTTCTTTGGTCAGAAACAGAGTATCTCATGCTTTTTTATTTACATACCAATTTTTAACTTTATGTCAGGGCTATTATACAACAAGGCCATTTTTCGCTTGCTTTAGCATTTCCCCTCTAAATTCGTCTAGTGCAAATTGTCCATGAATAACGATTGACATATAGGAATCAATCTAATAAATTTGGGATTATGGAAAAGGAAACAATTCTCATATTTGGTGCAAGCGGTGGTATTGGTTCGACGCTAGCAAGAAAACTTTCGTTACTTGACAAGCGCGTGATTCTCTGCTCGAGAAATCGGGATAAAACTGAGAGATTAGCTAAAGAGCTTAATCAGCCCTTTTTTTTATGCGACGGAACCGTCAAAGAACAAGTTGACGACGTTGTCTCAAAAGTTGCCATGGACTATGGAAAAATTGATGGGGTTGTGAACTGCATCGGTTCCTTTTTTATCAAGCCAATGACACAGACAACGATTGAAGAGTTTCATGAAGTCCTCAGAATTAATCTAACAAGCTGTTTTACTATTTTAAAGAGCTGCGTTCCGAAAATGACTGCGGAAGGAAAAGGGTCTGTCGTTTTTCTCTCATCATGCGCTGCTGGAATCGGCTTGGCCAATCATGAAGCAATCTCGGCTGCAAAAGGTGCTATAGAAGCTTTTGTTAGAAGTGCCGCCGCATCTTATGCGCAAAAGGGAATCAGAATCAACGCGGGTGCCCCGGGTTTAGTTGATACACCTCTTTCTGCTCCCATCACTTCTAATATAGCAACCCTCAAAGGCTCAATTGCATTTCATCCGATGGGAAGAATTGGAACCGCGGAGGATATATCCTCAGCCATTCAGTGGCTTTTATCGATTGAAAGTAGTTGGATGACAGGTGAAGTGTTGCGTCTGGATGGTGGATTAGTCCATATTAAAACACGAGGCGTTTTACCAGAGAAACAATGAAAGAAATTACCCTTATTTTTCCCGACCAAATTTTTGAAGAACACCCCGCACTTAATCATCAGCGTACGGTCTATTTAGCTGAAGACTATCTTTTTTTTCGTTTACAGCCCTTTCATAAGCAAAAGCTCGTTCTCTTGAGGGCTGCTATGCAGAGCTACGCTAGCTTTCTGAGAGAAAATGGGTATGAGGTTGTTTATGTCGAATTGACCGCATTGAAGAAGCGTGGAGATCTTTTTTCCCTGCTAGCAGAAAAAGGGGTGACACAGGTTTATTTAGCTGACCTTGCTGATGATCGGCTGAAGCAGGAGATTGAAAAAGCAGCAAAAGCAGCGAATTGGAAACTCCACTTCTTCCCCTCACCCATGTTTCTTTGTCATGAGGATGAACTTAAGCTCTTCTTCAAAAATAAAAGTCATTTATCTATGGCTCCTTTCTACGCGTATCAAAGGAAAAAGTTAAATATCTTAATGGAAGATGGAAAGCCGGTGGGTGGTAAATTCAACTTCGATATAGAAAATAGAAGGCGCCTCCCAAAAAATTGTCCAATTCCCGAACTTTATACGCCTAAAAAAAATGCCATCATTAGTGAGGCAATCGCTTACATCGAAAAATATATTCCTGAAGCGGTTGGAGAGGTGCAAACTTTTATCTACCCCGTCAACTTCGATGAAGCTAAAAAGGCGCTTTTAGATTTTATTCAAAATAGATTTTTTAATTTTGGCGATTATGAAGACGCAATTAAAGAAAATGAATCCTTTCTTTTTCATAGTGTTCTATCGCCTTCGTTAAATATTGGTCTTCTTAATCCGCAGGATGTGATTGAAACAGTGCTGGCAGCTAGCAAAAAACTAAACATTCCCTTAAATTCGCTTGAGGGCTTTATCAGACAGATTATTGGATGGCGAGAGTTTATGCGGGCTAGCTATTTATTAATAGGTAGAGCCCAAAGAACTTCAAATTACTTTGGGCATAAGCGATCTTTGCCAAAAGGGTTTTGGGATGGGACAACAGGCATTTTACCTGTTGATGTCACCATCAAGCGTATTTTAAAAACGGGGTATTGCCATCACATCGAAAGGTTAATGGTCTTAGGCAATTTTCTTCTTTTGACAGAAACAGACCCCAATTTCGTTTATGAGTGGTTTATGGGATACTTTGTTGATGCTTATGATTGGGTAATGGTTCCTAATGTCTACGGGATGAGCCAATACGCAGATCGAGGTGGAATTGTAACTAAACCTTATATATCAAGTGCAAATTACATTCTTAAGATGAGCGACTATGCCAAGGGGGATTGGGTGGATATATGGGATGGACTCTACTGGCGTTTTCTGAGCAAACATAAAATTCTTTTTGAATCTAATCCCCGATCAAAAGTTCTTTTAGGAGTGCTTGTTAAAAATAGGGAGACTATTCAACCGAAAATGGATCTCGCAGAAAAATGGCTTTCAAATAACAGCTGATTCGCACGAAAGAATCAATGAAAAGGGGCGGCGCTGCCCTCAGCCAAGTCGGTAAAAATTAAAAAATGTGTTGTGACGCTGTTTACAAGCCCATGTGGACATTCACATTCTCTGGGATAGGGTGCGATTAAATGAAGATTTTGGCCTTCGTTCCAGTGCTACCGCTGAACATGACGAAAAGGTAGAATCACTTTTTTCTCAGCTAATTAATCAGAAATTAGGCGCATTCCTAAAATAATTTATAATTTGGAACTAACTTTTTCAGCAAAAAGTCCTCAAGTGTATTCAAGCATTGATTTTTATCGGTTTTCTTTAATAAAGAAACATGAATATCAGGCAGATCAGGCAAAAAATCTTCGTGCGTCACGTCCAAATCATGAGGGATCATTGTGCTAGGCAATACGGTCAGCCCAATGCCTGCTTTTACAGCAGCAATAGTTCCGGCATAACTTGGGCTTGTAAAAGCAATTCTCCACCGAGTGCCGGCTTCTTCCAAAGCCTGTAGAGCTCTTGTACGATATACACAGGGCGATGGGGCAAGCACAAGAGGTACAGGCGTGTTTTTATCTAGGGATCCCCTATATTCATTCTTAGCGATCCATTTCAGTGGTTCAGTCCACACCTCTACCCCGCTTGGAAAATCTTCAGGGCGGCTCATCTTAACCAGCACAATGTCATAAGCACCTTTTTTAAAGCGCTCAAACAAATTCAAGGTCAAATCACATTCCACATTGAGTAATAGACGCGGGTGAATCCTTGAAAAATCAATTAGAACATCGGAAAGGAACATTGAAGCAAAATCTTCAGGAAGACCAAAGCGTATTTCGCCTTCAAGCTCAGGTTGTTTAAAGCGATCTAAAACTTCTCGGTACAAGCTGAATATTTTGCGGGCATAAGGGAGAAAAACTTCACCATCTTTGGTGAGTGACAAGGCTTTGCCTCGATGAAAAAGCTTCGTCCCCAGTGTTTTTTCCAAATTACTTATTTGCTGAGTAATAGCGGATTGTGTCCTCTTAACTCTCTCAGCGGCTTTTGTAAAGCTTCTCGTGTCGACGACGGCGAGAAAGCAGTTTAATGTAAAATCATCCATTAGAAAACCTAATACACATTATTAAAACTATTAATTTTACTTATATTAACTTTTCCATTATACTCAGTCAATACATAAAAAAAACTCGTCAGGAGATCAATCGTCTATGGATTCAATAAGTGTGTCACTCATCTGCTATTTCGCCGTCCTTTCGCTCCCCCTTATAGGACTGTTGATCAATACTTTTTTTTTCAGCAGGGACCCGGTTCAGGGATCCTCTATAGCTACCGTTGGAATTTGGGCAGGATTTGTAGGGGCAATCATTTGCCTGCTAACTGGAGTGCCCTCTCTTGAAAAAACAGAGCATTTTGGTTTTATGGCAAATGAGCTGTCGTGGTTGATGGCAACGCTTATCCTATTTGTAAGCGGAATAGTCCATCACTTCTCTATAAGATACATGGCCGGAGACAGACAATATCGCGGCTATTTTCTAAACCTCAGCATGCTCACAATAAGTACTTTACTTATGGTGGCTGCCGATAATGTTTTGATTTTGACGGTTCTTTGGTGCATAAGTAACAGCATTCTTGTGCTACTAATGATTCATAAATTTCAGTGGAAAGCAGCGAGAAATTCCGGTATTTTAGCTCTAAAAACATTTTTTCTAGGTTTTATATTTCTCGGCCTCGGTTGTTGGTTGCTCGCAAGTACTTCCGGAACTTTTTCACTTCATGTGATGACACAAAATCAAGGGAGTGTTAGTGGATTGTCTGGGATGATCGCTCTACTTTTGATTATGCTTGCAGCTTTTACACAATCTGGTGCATGGCCCTTCCATGGTTGGCTCATTAGCTCCCTTAATTCGCCCACACCCGTTTCCGCTTTTATGCACGCAGGCTTAGTTAATGGTGGGGGCTTGCTATTAGCGCGTTTTGCACCTCTTTACTTAGCTCACGGTTTAATCCTAAATAGTTTGTTTTTATGTGGAGTCTTGACATTAATTTTAGGGACAATTTGGAAAATGATGCAAAGTGACATCAAACGTATGCTTGCATGCTCAACAATGGGACAGATGGGCTTTATGATCATGCAATGCGGGTTAGGACTTTTTCCGGCGGCTGTAGCCCACCTCCTCTGGCATGGGTTATTTAAAGCCTGTCTTTTTTTGCGAGCGGGTTCAACGCTTCAAGAAAGTCGGAGAAAAAATGAGGAGCGGACAAGTAGCTTCTTTATATTTTTAGCTTCCCTTATTTGTGGGCTGGCGGGCGCTTACGGATTTGCTAGCACAAGTAAAATACCTCTAATTTCTACAGACACCACCCTTATTCTAATCGCGTTTGCCTGGATGAGTGGAACACAATTAGCTCACTGTCTGCTTGAAAAAAAACAAACCGTCTTTCAATTTTTGCTAGCTAATATTTTATGTTTGACAGCCGGTGCAATTTACGGGTTGAGCGTCTACCTGATTGAACAAACATTATCGCCGCTTTCGATTTTTGTTCCTCAAGTGCTTAATCCCCTTCACATAATCGCTATTGCCTTTATTATTATAATTTGGCTAGCCATGAACTTAAAACCATTGGTGCGCTGGGAAAATTCGATTTGGTGGAGACGGTCTTATGTCAGCTTGCTTAATGCTAGTCAGCCGAATGCAAAAACAATCACAAGTGTTAGAAAAGAATACGAATTCTAAGGAGAAAAATGAGTATGAAGAGTATTGACAGAACAAGTGAAAAGGAGTTTAAAGTGAACCAACGAGCATCGTTACCCCTAGAAAGTCCAGATTGTGATGTAAGCATTGAAACTGTTGTTGAAAATGCTGCGAAAATCATTCCACCTGTTTGGCCACTTAAGACATTTATTGCTTGTAATCCACTTCACGACCTTGAATATTTGAAGTTTGAAGATGCGATAGCACAAGCGGAAAAATTCTTTAATCCGACTATTAATCATCAAAATACAGAGAAGATTCACGAGCGGTTATTTCATACAGCTAGCGCTGTAAATCGAGAGCTCATTAAGTGGAGCCATGCATTTTTAGATGACGGCCAAGCAACCATCACAATGCCTGGTAGGGAAAAAGGATTTTATAAAGCTTGGTTTTTGCTTCTTCCATTTGATAAGAACTTGGATAACAAATCTTCAGAGGGACGTGCATGGATTTCTTCTTTACCTGCTAAAGCTGAGAAGGCTCTTCTATTCTGTTTGGATCATCTTAAGGTACCGAAGGATCAGCGGGAAGATTACTTACGAGATTCGCTCGCCCAGCTTCCTGGATGGGCCGGATATATTAAATGGCGGTCCGATTGGCAAAATAAAAAGGCTGGGCTGAAAAATCCCATCACTTTAGTCGACTTTCTCGCCGTGCGACTTGTCATCACGTGTTTATTATCCGAAAGTCGATCTGCCCCATCTTTAAATAAGGATTACTCTGCCAAAAAAACTTTTAAATCTCTAGATATCAAAGAGATACAAGCTAAGGAAGATCAATACCTCAAGGACCTATTAAAAAATATCATTCCCCAGGCCAAACAACTCCCAAAATCAGAAACGCCAATTCAAAAGCCAAAGGCTCAACTGATTTTTTGTATCGACGTGCGTTCTGAACCCCTTCGCCTGCGAATTGAAAGCCAGGATGACTATGAAACATTTGGCTTCGCTGGTTTTTTCGGTCTACCTGTGTGTGTGCATGATTATAACACTGGTCAAGCACACGATTCTTGCCCCGTTTTATTAAAACCCCGCCACCAGGTAGATGAATACCCCGTAGACGATCATTCGCAATTAGTTGACCGGCATGAAAAAGGTAAGACATTTTTTAAAACAACCCGAGCCTTTTACCAAGATTTAAAATACAACTTTGCGACCCCTTTTGCATTAGTTGAAACACTTGGCTTTTGGTATGGCCTTTGGATGGGCGTTCGCACTCTAGCTCCTAGACTGAGCCTAAAGCTAAAAAAAGGATTGATTCAGAAGCTGATGCCTATAATTGCAACAGAGCCGAGGATTCTAATGGACGCAAACCAGAGAGGCATTCCTTTCGCAGATCAAGTTTTGTATGCAGAATCTGCGTTGCGTATGATCGGATTAACGAAAAATTTTAGCACGCTCCTTGTCCTATGTGGACATGGCAGCGCAACCGAAAACAACCCTTATGCTTCTGCCCTTGATTGTGGGGCTTGCGGGGGAAATCATGGGGGCCCCAATGCAAAGATTTTGGCAGCCATTCTTAATGATTCTGAAGTAAGAGCCTCTCTTAAAAATAAAGGTATCACTATTCCCGAAGACACTCTTTGCATTGCAGCTGAACACAATACAACCACCGATGAAGTTGTTATATATGATTACAATAGTATAGACGAAAGCCATAAGCACTCATTGGAGCAATTAAAAGCAGACCTCGTAAAAGCCGGCAATGCCAACAGCCAAAATCGTTGTCGCCAATTCGGATTGAAAGATTCAACAGACAATCCTAAAGACCACGTTTTAAAGCGTAGCTCTGACTGGGCGGAAGTGCGCCCTGAATGGGGGCTTGCTCGGAATGCAGCCTTTATTATTGGACCCCGAACCTTAACCAAACAGATCGATTTGCATGGTCGCTGTTTTTTGCATTCTTATGATTATAATCAAGATGAAAATGGTCAATCACTTGAAACTATTCTCACAGCACCTATGGTTGTCGCGGAATGGATCAACACCCAATATTTCTTCTCGACTATCGATAATATCGCTTATGGCAGCGGCAGTAAAGTCACTCACAATATTTCAGGCAAAGTCGGTTTAATGCAGGGGAATGGAAGTGATTTGATGCATGGACTTCCACTACAATCAGTAAACTCAACAGACGACAAAAATTATCACGAACCCATGCGCTTGCAGGTGGTGGTTTATGCGCCCTGTGCAGCAATTGAAGCGATTATTGAAAAGCAGCCCGTGTTGCAAACATTATTTTTTAACGATTGGGTAATCCTCATAGCGATAGATCCAGTCGACAACAAACCCTACCGCTTGATCGAGCGAAAAAATGAAAAGAAATCCGCACATTTTAAAGAGGTGAAGATAGATTCCGAAACGACCGAACCCGATCTTGGGGCCGGTAGTTCTGCAGGCAAGTTATGCCTTATGGCAACTATGAACGATCGGCAAAAAGCACTTTCACCCGCTTTTTCGAATATCCTTCAACTTCAAATAAAGGTCGAAAAAATTGACGCAGATCAGCAATGAAAAGAAATCCGCGCATTTTAAAGAGGTGAAGATAGATTCCGAAACGACCGAACCCGATCTTGGAGCCGGTGCTTATGCAGGCAAGTCATGTCTTTTAGCAACTATGCACGATAAGCAAAAAGCGCTTTCACCCGCTTTTTCGAGTATCCTTCAACTTCAAATAAAGGTCGAAAAAATTGATACAGATCAGCTTGGCACATTCACAGGAGAAATAGAACGGAAAGGAAGTGCTCTCGATTGCGTTCGTCAAAAATGTGAACTCGCGATGAATAAAACAGGTGTTGACATCGGCATTGCTAGTGAAGGAAGCTTTGGGCCGCACCCTTTTATTCCATTTATAGCTTGTGATCATGAAATTTTATACTTCATCGATCGCGAACGAGGTTTCCATCTCTATCATTCAGTGCTTAGTTCAAAGACAAACTACTGTGTAGAAGCAATTTCCGATTCTAAGGTATTAAAAGAATTTGCTGATAAAGCGCTATTTCCTTCACATGGTTTAATCGTAAGGCCAAATAAATATCAGGCTAAAAACATGATATTCAAAGACATCCAAACGTTTGACAAGTTTGAAGAGGCGTTCATTAAATGTTGCAGAGCGTCGATGGATGGCGCGGCATCGGTAGAGACTGATATGCGAGCCCATATGAATCCTAAGCGTATGCAAGTAATCAAAGAGTTGGCTGATGATTTTGCGTTGCGACTTGCCACGCCATGTCCATTATGCTATAACCCAGGATGGGGTTTAGTGGGCAACTCTAAAGGACTAGAGTGTGAAATGTGCGGTTCTGAAACTGAAATGGTTAAGTGTGAAATTTTTGGTTGCCCGAAGTGTGACTACAAGGAAACTAGGCCAAGGCAAGACGGATTAACCCAAGCTGAACCCCAGTATTGCTCATTTTGTAATCCCTGATGCTTTCAAAAATCAAAATTTAATGTGAGCTGCAGTATACAATTCATGAAAATGTTGATGCTAATCTTGGCGGTTTTAGCATTTCTAACCGTACTAAAAGGCACGATAATGAGTAATACTGAACAACCAAAATATACGGTGATAATAACAGAGAACAACATCGAATTGCGCGGGTATCCGCCGGTGGTTTTAGCTGAGGTCGAAGTGTCAGGTGAACGAAAAGAGGCAATTCAGCAGGGCTTTAAAATACTTGCCGATTACATTTTCGGCAACAATGTTTCAACAACAAAAATGGAGATGACTTCGCCTGTTACAAGTGAATTGAACGAAAAACTGGCTATGACAACTCCAGTCATGCAGCAGAGTCAAGGAGACAAATGGAAGGTGCGGTTTGTCATGCCAGCAGATTACACTCTAGATACCCTCCCAAGGCCGAATTCGTCAAGCGTACATTTGATTTCTATGCCAGCCAAACGTTTTGTTGTCGTCAGCTTTTCGGGTTTGGCCGGAGACGATAACATTCGACTTCACACAAAAGAACTTGAAGCCTATATTTCAGAAAAAAACTTAAAAACTAGTGGCAGCCCAGTGCTAGCGTTTTATAATCCGCCTTGGACATTACCTTTTTTGCGCCGTAATGAAGTGATGATAGAAGTCTTATCTAACTCGAAGGCTTTAGTGTAAAAGTCCTGTCATCATTTTTTTTATTAGTATTAGGTCTATAATCAAAAAGTTTCTTTCAAGGAAAAATGTAATTTGATTTACAATTTTTCCCAGTCGAATGTAATGGAATCGGGACTTAGGTTGGTCGAACCAATATAGGTTCTTTTAGCACCTGTTACAGCAGTGCGGGCGTTCATATAGAGCTATTGCTTGGTTTTTGGTAAGCGCGTAACGTGAACGTGGACTCCTGCTGATTTGAGTTGTTGAACGATAATACCTGCAGTTGCTGCCCTCTGAATCAGCCCCTTCGGTAACTTCTGAAGAAATTAGACGCACTTTACTTCTGGATCTCAAACAGTCACTCTCTTAAACAATGATGTCTATGGCGTTGACATAAAAACATTTAATGCAGCTACTGCCAGTGTCAGCATCGCAGGAAATACTTTCAGGACAAACAAAATGATTGCTCAAAGATTTTTCCAGCCCATAGGAGCTTCTCTCTTTTTAGAGTCGTTAAATAACTCAACATTTATCACGCCAGCGGTAAAAAACAATACTTGTTTTAATACGACTTTAAACGGTAATGCCCACCTTGGATTCGGTTATCTTACGTCAGGAACATCAAGCAATACCACGCCCAACGGATTTATAGCCAATACATCCGTTGGCGCGTTGCCAGCAGCTTCAGCCGGTGCTTTTTTATTCCAAGGTGTCGATACCTCAAGAGTTATTATCAATGGTTGCTTTGACAACTTTTCTGCGACGGACTCATTCACGCTTCAGCTGTGCGATGTCAACATCAAAAAGGCAGGCCTCCCGGGGACAATCGCTGGTATGTCTGCTGCCAATCTAAACACTGGCGTCGCTCCTTTGCCTCTGTAAATGTCTTTAACAGCCCGTGATTTAAAATATTTTATTGATATTTGTAGGTAACGACAAGCACCAAGCCTGAGCCCAAACTTTTTTTTGATGAACTTTGGGAAATGTTAAGATATAATATAATTGAAAAACAGGTGAAAATGAGAAGGGTGTTAATATGGCTGATCGCGGTGAAGTGAAACCTGGCGAGGTGAAATCCTTTAATTTGCAATCCTACATTGCTATCCTATCAATTGTTGGCATCGCGACGCATCTTATCCTCCGCTTTTTAATTCCCGCTCTTCAATTCTACTCTGTGTATCCCCTCTATATCACACTTGCTTTCGGGGGGATTCCTCTTGTTTTTGATCTTGTACGCAAATTGATAGCCCTTGAATTTGGCTCGGATTTGTTAGCAGGCATGTCTATTATTACTTCAATAGTACTTGAGGAATATCTGGCAGGCTCCTTAGTTGTTTTAATGCTATCGGGAGGATTGTCTCTAGAAAACTTTGCTATTGGGTATGCCTCCAAAGTTCTAGAAGCTCTTGCTAAGCGAGCGCCAACAATTGCTCACCGAAAAACAAACGGATCCATCGAAGATATCTCTACAGAAAAAATTGCCATCGAAGATCAAATTTTGATATTTCCGCATGAAATCTGTCCTGTCGATGGTGAAGTTATTGAAGGAAATGGGGTGATAGATGAATCGTATTTGACCGGAGAGCCCTTTCTCATTCACAAAGCAGCTGGCTCGGAAGTACTTTCAGGTTCCATTAATGGAGAATCATCATTTGTGGTCAAAGCTAGTAAATTAGCTAGAGATTCCAGATATGCAAAGATCATGAAAGTAATGCTCGAATCAGAACAAAAACGACCCCATATGAGAAGGCTTGCCGACCAGTTAGGAGCATGGTATACCCCAATCGCCTTATTGATTGCAACTCTTGCCTGGATTGTGAGCCGGGATCCCATACGTTTTTTGGCAGTGCTTGTCATCGCAACACCTTGCCCACTTTTGATCGCTATTCCTGTTGCAATTATTGGATCCATTTCTTTATGCGCAAGTCGAGGGATTTTAATCAAAAATCCGATTGTTTTAGAGCAATTGGACCAATGCAAAACAATGATTTTTGATAAGACAGGAACGCTCACCTATGGCAAACCAACTCTAACGGATCAAACGCTCTATAACAACCACAATTCGATTGAAATTTTGAAACTAGTCGCAAGCATAGAAAGGTATTCCAAACACCCTTTGGCCAGTGCTATACTTGAAAAAGCTGCAGAAAAAAACATCAAGTTAATTGACGCACAACAAATAAGCGAACCTAAAGGAACAGGACTTCGTGGTACCGTTGCAGGACATGAAGTTACTATCACGAGCCGGAAACAGCTCGATGCGCTAGGTTTGGGAAAGGATAGTGTTTTATTACCAGAAGGCAGGGGTCTTGAATGTGTTATTCTCGTCGACCACCAATTAGCAGCTCATTACCGTTTTCGGGACTCCCCTCGCTCTGATAGTGCGTCTTTCATACAACATTTACTTCCAAAACACGGGATTAAGAAAGTTATGATTATCTCAGGAGATCGCGAAGAAGAGGTTAGATATCTAGCTGATATTGTTGGAATCGCTGAAGTGTATGCGGGCAAAAGTCCGGAGGAAAAGGTTAATATTGTTGTGAAAGAGACCCAACAAGCAAAAACAGCTTATCTTGGTGATGGCATCAATGACGCACCAGCCTTGCTTGCTGCCACAGTTGGGATTGCATTTGGACGAAATAGCGATATTACGGCAGAAGCTGCAGGGGCTGTGATCATGGATAGCAGCTTGGAAAAGGTGGATGAGTTTCTGCATATCAGTAAGAGAATGAGGACTATTGCCCTGCAGAGTGCGCTTGGTGGAATGACGCTTTCGATGATTGGAATGGTGATAGCAGCTTTAGGTTTTCTCCCCCCTGTGGCAGGAGCTATTAGTCAAGAGGTGATTGATATCCTAGCGATTATAAATTCTTTAAGAACTATTTGGAATCCCGAAATAACGAGCGATATGTCCACTGGAAACAAGAAAACAGTAGCAGATTAAAATTTATTTTGAGGATAAATAGATGATACGCAAAACACTAACCCTTTCAAAGTTTTTAGCGTGGTCGGCTAAAAAGGCAGGTAATCCCATCACTTTTGCAGTGGCCCTTTTTGTAGTATCCATTTGGCTAATCATTGGATTCGTTGAGGGCTTTAGTGAAACATGGTTATTAGTTCTTAACACGATTGAACCAAACAATGCGCTTTAATGGTTTTTATCACTCAAAAACGCAAATTAGAGCAGGGCGTTTTGACAAGAAAGATTTGATAAATATATAAATTTGCAGGTTTTTATCATCGTCAAATTCCGTCTCTTTAAACCCAGGAAAAAATTGTTTTCTGAGGGATGCAAGTTTTCGCCCAAATTTTTGTTTCACAAATTCCACAGTTTTTATGACAGAGCAACTTTCCATAGCCTCCTTAATCCCCTGAATATTCTTTTCGCGTCCAACAAAAGTACAAATTCCAAGAATATTACCGGTAATCCCGTTTAAGCCCCCATTAATTGCTTTATATTTACCAAACACTGACTTTATCACTTCAGTTGAACCAATTAACGTTTGTCCCTCATCCAACTTTAAAGTAAACTCTCTCGGCTGTTCTTCTTCGATCACAGCTTCACCAAAAATCATGTTCAGATGCGTATAGACATCCATTGAGTAGCCGTACGTTCGTACTGTTTCTTTGATCAGCTTGACTGTATTCACCATAAATTTCCATCTATCTAGCAACAGAATAAATTTATCGATCCAACCCGGGTATTCTTGATAACGCTCTTCTGAAATGCTTTTTAAACACCCATTTTCTTTGTTTTTTTTAATTCGATCTGGCCAATTCACAAGATAACCCATATCCATAAATCTCGCCTTTTCCCTATGCTTTTTTGGCATAAGAGCTGACAACTCCGTTTGAAAAACCCTTCTTCTTGTCATATTAAGCTCTTGCAGATACGCTGACCAGTTCTTGTCATTTTTCAATTCATGTTCCATTGCATTAGATAACTTATGAGAAATGTCATGTAATAATTTCACTGTCGAATAATTTTGTTGAAATAGTCTCGCACCCATCTTAATGTCTGAACCCTGATCTAAAACATTGGCTGAAAAATTACCACCAATTCGCTTTGCTGAATTTTCATAGGCCTCTTCTACAAACTTTCCTGTGGATTTTTCGGTTGGATATAATCGGATAAACTTCTACATCTTTATGTGAACTCATCACGCGCATCTAATTGACTCATTCTCACGCCAAGGATGGCTAGGCATTTCAATTTACCCGCGCTAATCGTCAAATCTCCAATAGGTATCCATTCGTCAGTGGATTATACGCCATGGTCGCGTCCATGAAAAAAGACCAAGAACGATCATATCCAATCGACTTAATTTTTGTGTTGAGGTTTGGGATTACAAGCCTGTCTCTGAAAAAACTTCACTTAGCCTACTTGACAAGGCAGCTTCCGTAGAACAGACTCATTGCATCGAATAACATTTCGCAGGTTTTCATTAGTACAGGTATGCACCCAATTAATTTTCTAACTGTTCACTAAACCGAACTGTTCAATATAAATTGAACAGTTAAAATTCTGGCAAAATCCGTGGGCCACTGATGGACCAAGCAGGGGCGGTAAATCCATGATATCAGATAAAATTAGAACAGACTGAAAAGCCTTGAGGCTGCTATCTCGGTTGATGTCAGCTGTTGTACTAGATGACCGTTTTTTGAGATCGTCCAGCTTACCGGTCGTCCTTAAATGGACGAGTAACGTGTCCTGGCTAAGCGTGAAGAGGTTTTTTCTTTAAAAAACAATTAAGATTTTTTTACCGTTTACGGGATTTTCTGATTTTTCAGGCAAGCTGCTGGGGAAGTAATTTGATTGACATAATTAAGATAAGATCCTACTATGTTCATTTAAGTTGTATATTGACATGCGAGATATCAACTAATCGTATATTTTATTATTTAAATTTACCCTAAAAGTGAGAAGCGATTTGCGTGGAGCTGATGATGGTCTAGCCAAATTATGAGATACTAGGCTACCGCACTCAGTTGCAACTTCTCTTCCACATAGTGGGAGAGTTTCTGTAGTATTAAATATCGACGACCAGCAATTTGTAGCTGCTTCATGTCCCGATGATGTACGAAATTCAGGGGAAAAGGCTTCCCTTACTTTTTGGGATCTACGGAAATAATAGATTCTTTTGATCCTGTGATTTGAAGAAATAAAGGTCTAACCCAGTTTAAAAGAGGTCTTTCCCATCCTACTATATGCCTCAATAAACTCACAGACCGGACGAAGTCTTTGGATCCCCAAGTAACTTCGTCCCTCGTTTCAGAAAGTAACATGAATCTTTTTGGTAGAACAAAATTTATTTATCGAAGACGACAGCCTCGTCCAACTGATCGCGGTAGCGTTGATCAAACTCTGGATAGCCCAGGGTACGCGATAGCTGGCCTGGGCTACCCAGAGTTTGATCGCGACCGCGATCGATTGAAAGCAAATACCCATAATAACCACGGAAGTTTAAGAGGGCGAAGAATGAGCCGTCGAGGGCTTTCATCGTGTGTTACAAATTGCGGAAATGATTCTCCCAATCCAATTGGGAAATAATCATATATTTGAATTTGTCGACATCTGTAATTAGCATGCCTTCCCGAAGACATTTTTTATTGACCTTGTCTTTGTCGTTAGAGAAGTAGTGCCATTTACCCTCGCTTTCATAAGCGACTCCACATCAAACCAAAAGGTCACTTATCGTGTCCCATTCTTCACAAGAGCCATAAATTATAAAATAATTAATTTACATAAATCGGAAATTTAATTACTTTTACATTAAGCAGCTACAACAGGAGAAATAATATGGAAAATAAATTAAAAGGTTTCAGAGTAGCTATTTTGGTTGCTGATGGCTTTGAGCAATCAGAAATGGTTGATCCGAGAAAAGCCCTCCAAGAAGCGGGAGCTGAAACTCAAATTGTTTCGCCTGTTAAAGGTAAAGTCAAGGGATGGAAAGATAAAAACTGGGGAGATGAATTTCCCGTCGATATAGATCTCGCTCAAGCTAAGGAGGAAGATTTTGATGCCCTCTTATTACCTGGCGGAGTGATTAGTCCCGACACCTTAAGAATGAATGAAAAAGCTGTTAATTTTGTTAAAAGTTTTGTGAAAAATCATAAGCCCACTGCAGCTATCTGTCATGGTCCATTGACACTGATTGACGCTCAAGCTGTCCGTAATAAAACAATGACTTCATATCCTTCCATTAAACAAGATTTGATCAATGCTGGAGCGCATTGGGTGGATCAGGAAGTGGCCAAAGATAAGGATTTGGTAACAAGCCGAAAACCCTCTGATATTCCTGCTTTCAATGTCGCTATGATTGAATTATTTACTCAAAGTTGCAAGGGATCTGAAAAGAAATAATTAAAAGAGGGCCGACTTTGCCCTCAATAAATTATAAGTCTTCGAGCTTTTGGCAATAGGGGCATAAATGAGTGCCCCGTTGAGCCACAGTGATTTTGATAATAGGTGTTTGACAACGTGGACATAAAAGCCCCTCTCTTCTAAAGACTTTTAATTGCGATTGATTGTCACCGCGCCTTCCGCTGACACTCAAGTAATTTGCTCTTTGAGAACCTAGGCTTGTCCCCATATTATCGATACCGATTTGCAAGACATTACGAATCGCCTGCACTAAAAGTTTTATTTCAGAAGTTGTGAGATCACATGCTTTTCTTGCCGGATGAATTTTTGCTTCCCACAAGGCCTCGTCAGCATAAATATTGCCGATGCCGGCGATGTAGCGTTGATTCAACAGAAAAGCTTTAATGAACTGAGAACTTTTTTTGAGATGTTTTCGCAAGAAATCTAAGGTGAATTCTTTCGAGAAAGGTTCAATTCCTAAATCATCGAGCTTGGATTGCGGGTCATGTAAAAGATACCATTTTCCAAATTTTCTTTGATCTTCATAATGCAAATAGCGGCCGTCATCTAATTCAACGCTTACCCGTTCATGTGAGGAAATTGGATGACTATTTTTTGAGATCGTCAGCTTGCCGGTCATCCTTAAATGGATGAGTAACGTGTCCTGGCTAAGCGTGAAAACAATAAACTTTCCTCGCCTGCTAATCGATTTAATGACTTGTTTTGTGATCTGTTTGCAAAAATCCTGAACAGCAGGAAAGCCAATTGTTCTTTCCCAGAAGACATTGACATCATGAAATGTTCTGCCAATTAAATAATTGGTATTCAATTCGCGTACAATCGTTTCAACCTCGGGTAATTCGGGCATTTTTAAACCTCTTAGGGGCAGCTACCGCTCACAAAAGCTGTCGCCAGTCGATATTCACCCTTTTCATTACGGCACTTACAACATGAGTAATTCATTAAAACAGGATTCAACCTCAAAAACCACTTCAGGAGCTGACTTTTTCTTTTAATGAGTGGCTAACGCATAATACGCAATTATGCACACCAAAGATTATCCTTGTAGAAAAAACTAAGACTCTTGGAATCAAAAGATCGACGATGAATAAATGGTTGATTGCTGACACCCATTTCGCAGATATTAATATCATCCGTCACTCTCCTTACGCGGCTGTCGGAGAGATAGACAAACGCCTCAATGATAAATTGTTCCCACTGTGAAGTATATCACGGCGGGAACAAGCTCCATTTTCAACATAAGTGTTTATTAGGATGACAGGAGGAAAATTGTTTCCTCCATTTCTTCAAATGCTTCTCACATAGTTTTTACCTAACAACATGCTTGATGAGACACTTGTCCCAATTAAGCACGATTTATATTCGCTACACTCTTAGAAAGCATAGTTGACGCCGGCCGTTAGGACTCCACCGTCCAGACTTAGCGTACCATCAGATCCAAGGTTACTAAAGTCGTAAATGCGGTGTTGTTCTGCACCTAACTTCACGAAGAAATCAAAACATCTGCAACCACATTGCACAGATTTATCCCAACGAATACCTAGAGAGAGATCCGTTCCGATATTATTGAAGCAGTGTTCCTTCTTTCCCCGGCAGACACTAGCTGAACTCGCGAAGGTGTCCGTATTGCGATGTTTACCGTTTGCATCTCCGTAATATGTCACAACAGCAATGCCTCCATAGAGACTGAAGTCGCATCCGATGTTCCAAATTGCATCTAGGCCGATTTGAGGTCCGACTCCCCAGAATTTTTCTGAGTCATTTATATCTGTGGCAACTGTACTGTTAACTGTACCTGAGGTGAATGAAGCTGTAAGGTGTGAATTCAGTCTTTGGCGAATATGTGCGCCACGTACTCCAATATAAGGCCGCAGGTAAAAACAAGGTGTCACCGAAAATTGACGCCCAAATGTGAAATCGATAACATCGTACTTTATCTTCCAATGTCCGTGTTGTGATTTTTCATTAAATGTCGCGTGTCCACTAAAATCGGTCCATCTTAATTCGGCATCATAGCAGTCCATCTCAACACCGCAACCTACGCGAAAGCCAGGACTCCATTTGGAATGGGGCTTTTCATCCGACTCCACTATCGTCGTTGTCGTGATGCCATTGTTAACAGCATTTGTTATCGCTGTCGTCCCAAAAGCGCTTTCGAGGCCACACAATTCTGGTCTCCAATATAAAAAATCCCCGAAAACGTAAAAATTAGATTCTTCCGGAGTACCACAATAAATAGGCTCACAACAATTTGTTGAATAACCTTCCATGCCGTTTACTTGCGTCATCATAGTCATTAACATTCCTGCAATAACTATAATTTTTTTTAAAGCACTTGTCATATAATTTTTTCCTTCAGTAAGCAGTTTTTCTTAGCGTGACAGCCTTCACGCGTATTTTTTTTATTGAATCCGTATAATCACAAGATGGGCTGAAACACTTTGTGTGCCACCGGCTATAGGAGTAATTGTCAGCGCAGGAGTGTTTCCTGACGGGTTAACAACTTCGAGGAAACTATTTGGAGATGTAGTCGTCAAAAGAGACACCCCCACGATTTGCGAAGTTCCTGTAGCTCGACCAACCAATGAAATCGGGATTTCAGTTCCATTTAGTCTCAATACAAGTTGTCCTGGTTCAGCAACGCTTACTTGGAACATAACCCAATAGGTGCCGATGGCAGGTAATAAAAACGTAGAAGAACTTATGGGAACGAGGACTCCGTTAGTAGATCCAGTTTGTGGAAATAAGACTGGTGTTCCTGCCCCAATAGTTCCTGTATTGTCCCCAGGCATCAAAGCATAGAAATCAGAAAAGTCTAGGGTACCGGGCGCACCAGGAATACCAGGGGCACCTGGAGTGCCTTGCGCACCACCAGTATCACTAATAAGATGATCCCCTCTCTCACATCCTGCGGTTGCTGAAGACGTTAAACAGCTACCAAGTGTTAACACTAATATAAGTATGCGTAAAATCATATATCTCTCTCTTTTAGCGAATTCGTACAATTACAAGGTGAGCCGAAACACCGTTTGGGTTGGCAACCTGACCAGCGCTGGGTGTAAGCGTAAGGTTAAGATTCCCTGAAGGATTAACCACTTCAAGAATACTATTTGCACTTGTCGTTGTCACTACAGACATCCCAGTGATTTTACTAGTTCCGGTTGCACGACCAGCCACGGAATTTGGAATTTGTAATCCATTAAGTCTTAAAACGAGTTGCGCAGGTTCGGTTATGCTCGCTTGAAATTGGACTAGATATGAGCCAGCGGTAGGGAGGATAAACGAAGAAAGACCCGAACGGGTGATGCTCCCGCTAGTAGGTCCATCTCCTGGGAAAGCTACCGGGATGCCGCCTGGAATAGTTAAAGGGTTGTCAGTTGGCATCAGCGCGTAGAAATCGGCAAAGTCTAAGAGGCCAGATGCACCTGGTATACCGGGAACACCTTGGATGCCTTGAATACCACCGGCCTCGCTAATTAGACGCTCTCCTCGCTCGCAAACGGCGAATAAACTCGGTTTCAGATGGCCGCTGAGGGCTAAAACCAGTATAAGCATGCGTAAAATCATATTTATTTCTCTCTTAGAGTTAACTGTTCAAATTGCTGAGGTATATCTTTGTGAGCACTTCATTTATCATTTGTCTTTGATCCATTTTATTGAATTTGTGTGACCGTAAGATGTGCAGAAACAGGCTGCGTGCCCCCGGCTAGTGGAGTAATGATTAGTGCCGAAGGATTTCCGGGAGGATTAATAACCTCGAGAATACTATTTAGAGATGTTGTCGTTACAAGAGAGAAGGCTACAAGCTGATCAGATCCGGTTGCTCTTCCCACTACTGAATTTGCTACAAGCCCTCCATTAAGCCGTAACATAAGTTGCCCCGCTGATGATACGCTCACTTGAAATTCGACTAGATAGGTACCAATCGCCGGTAATACGAACGATGAAGAAGGATTAGTAATGTTCCTGACGATTGTTCCAGTCGAGCCACCATCGCGCGGAAACTCTACAGCGCCGGCGGCAGCAACAGGCGCCGCATTGTCATTAGTCATCAAAGCATAGAAATCGGAAAAACCTAAGACACCTGGAGCACCAGGAATACCGGGGACACCTGGAACACCTTGGGATCCGGGAGTTTCGGCAATGAGACGTGTTCCTCGATCGCAACTGGCGGATAAACTGGGTGTGGAATAGCCGTTAAGAGCCAATACCAATATAAGAATGCGCAAAATCATATTTATTTCTCTCTCTCAGAGTTAACTGCTCTAATTGCCAAGGCTTATTTGTTGCGGCATTTCAGCGCCTATGTGCCTATGTGTCTCAAATTATATTTAGCTTTATCAGGAATCTTAAGCTAATTGTCAAGCATATATTTTTCCCATCAGGAATTTTAAGAGTGAAAATAATGGCGTTTTATTTTTGAGGACTTTTTAAAACATTGCTGATTTCCGGTCTGCGGATTATTCGGTATCATCATCACTGTCAACAATTCCGATAAATGCCCTCAAAATTCACCGGGGAGGTTATTATTTGAAAGTGGTGCTTTTGGTATTCGCAATTTAAGACTTATAAGCGATGGAGATATTCTCGAAAACATTGAATAGATTAAAAACAGAAAACAGAAAATAAAAAAAACTAGCGCTTGATGACCTTGAAAGCGAATTCTATTCGGAGCATATGCCCGAATGATCTTTAAAAAGAATATTGACAATCTAGCAAATTATGTTGGAGTGAATAACACAGAGAGGCTGTGAAAAAAAATTAGATTTCTGGCAATTTTATCGAGGTTTTTTAGCAGATTTTAAACTTCACATGTTCCACAACTGCCTGCATGCTTTTGTGGATATACCCTAAGCGGAATTTTGGGAGCGACTTAATCATTGTCCTTATTTTTCGGCTATCGGAAAGCCTCTAACGCATTCTAAAGATATATTTTGCAAAAACTATACGCTGGAAAAACTCTATGAAATCATTTTATCATCGCGGAGAACACTTTCAAGGTAACGATACAATTAGAGATATCGTTATTGCCATGTCCGGTGGTCTGACAGTACCATTTGCTCTTTAGCGCAGACCCATCTTGTAGTTACCGCTGGCTTTGCTGAACTCGCAGCAGGATCGATCGCTGTGGGATTGGGAGGTTATCTAGCGGCAAAAAGCGATGGCGAACATTACGCAAGTGAAGCCAAAAGAGAAGAACGAGAAATAGAGCAAATTCCACAAAACGAAGCGCAAGAAATCTATGATACCTTTTCTAAATATGGCGTTAGTGAAGATGAGGCTTCTAAAGTAGTAGCTTCCTTGGAAAAACGACCCGAGGTATGGCGTGATTTCATGATGAAATTTGAGCTAGGTCTTGAAAAACCGAATCCTTCTCGAGCCTTGAAAAGTGCTTTAACAAGTGCTGCCTCCTATGTCATAGGTGGAATCATTCCCCTTTTTCCTTATGTTGTCCTCAATGACTCACATCAAGCTTTAATGCTTTCAGCCACTGTCATATTAATCGCCCTGTTCAGCTTTGGTTTCATTAAAGGCCATTTTACAGGGGTCTCAAAACTGAAAAGCGGTTTACAAACGATCTTGGCAGGAGGCCTTGCAGCCAGCGCTGCATACGCTTTGGCTAAAGCCATTTCTTAATAAATTCTGGTACATTTACTTAGCGGTACATTTCCAGCGGAATCCAATCTTTGGAGCTCCCAATTAACTTCTTTACTCATGTCGAAAAATAACGTAGTTGATGCGTCTCCTCCCCTATAATTTCTCTTAAAGATCATTAACTCACCTAGTTTTGAATGAATTTTAAGACCCGCTTTGCCAAGCTTTGCTTTTTCATACTTTTATGCGGTGAACAGACAAATTAAAAAACTCAAATTGAAGGACTGGATATGAATCCTGGTATAGAACATCAAAAAGAGAAGTTTGTTATTGGACTTGAGTTGAGAACCGATAGTGAAAAACGCTCTGCAGATATGCCAGCGCACAAGGATAGATTTTTTAAAGAAAAGATTATTTCGCAAATTCCCGACAAGATCAATGGAAATATCCTCGCCCTTTATACCGACTATGAAGGAGATTATACACAGCCTTATTCCTGGATTCTTGGATGTGAAGTTTCTAGTTTGGAGCATGTCCTGAAGGTCTTGTAGGAAAAATTATCCATGAATCAAAGTATGCTGTTTTCACAACTCAAGCAGAATACCCGCAAGGACTAATCAATGCATGGCAAGAGATCTGGAAGGCGAATTTGCCTCGATCCTATACCACCGATTTCGCAGTGTGTCCCAGCGATTTTGATCCTCAACGAAATGCAGAAGTCAAAGTGTTTATTGCGATAGAAGAGGCTTTTTGAATCCCTGATTTACCGAGTAAACACGATTAAACTGTCTCTTATTAACGCTTAGAAACCCATCTATCTAAGTATTGGAGATGATTGGCATCAAGCTTGGTATTTGGGTGTTTAATGCAAATAAATGCCCGAATACCAGCCCAACCCTGATTTCTATATGCCTCAATAGCCCACAGACCGGGCGAAGCCTTCGAAGTGCGTGCGATTTTTTTGCCGCTTTCCACCCACAGTTTTTAAGTACTAATAACGCTTAATGTAAAAGGTTTTTATCCGATCGTGTTTGCGTTGATTCGTGCTGCCAACGCTAGGCCTTAAATCACTTGTGGCTTGCGGGCAATAGGATGTTTGGGGACAACGCACGTTGCACCTCGTGTAGCATAGACTAAAGTCTATGCTACACATTTAACTCACTTTTAAAGTGCAGCAAGATGCTCTTCAATCTCTTCTTTTTTATGATCTGTCAAGTCTTTGGGTGATTCGGCAACAATCGCCTTTTGAGTTTGAAGATCCATGCGTTGTCTTAAAAGTCCTAGAAAAGCTGGGCTCGCCAGAAGATAAAGACGAGTGAACTCTCCATTTTGATGGGAAGCCGTCAAAAAATGACTGATTAAAGTCGCGAACTTCTGTATCTCCACCATCTTAGGCTCAGTCTCCGGCTGATATGCCGAACGGCCAAAGCCAATGCTTTGAAAACTGCGACCTTCCCGATCTGTCACTAAATCCTGGTTATGAAGTCTACTCTCAGGATGTTCAAATGCGTGAATTTCTTCAATTTCAGGAAATTTAACTAGCTTGAAAATCTTTGCAGTTGAACTATTTGCGACAACAATCCATGTGTGTGTATTTGGCATAATTAACCTTACTTTAGAGTTTGATTAAGATATAGGCCGCTTCTCATATTTTCACAACAATTAAAATTTTTTCTTAGATCGATCAAGCTAACTCCATTTGATGACCGGGGTCAGTGACTGGGGTCAGGATTGATATTCGATTTGATGTTAATCTTTTAAGAAATGGGGCTGCTTTTGGGATTTTAGGCTTGAACCTTTCAATATTTTTATGATTTCAGTAACACAAAAAACGGGAGGAAGTTCATGACTTGGAATGTGCAAAATTTTACCAGTAGTGGAGTTCACCTTACAACTGGAAATAGTGGTGAAAAAGCAAATCACGGAAAAGAAACGGTTTCAAAAATTCATTCTTGTAGCATTGCAAGGCTAAATGGAACAATAGTGATAGCGGACCGCAAGCCACTCCCTTTTCACTCGATCAAACCCGAATTACTGGCCCAACAGGCAAATAGCGCAAAACTCTTTCATGAGAGTATTGGAAAAAGCCAAATCAAAGTATATGGTCTCAAATAAAGTCTTTATTCACCCGAGAAAGGAAGGTTTATGAATAACCGCTCTGGCCTATGTTTGTTGAGCCGGTTTCAACCGGTGGCTTTGCGGTGGTACTAGAAAACTTTGGTATAAATACTCATCAAGCCGCCGGTTGAAACCGGCTCAACAAACACAGACTAAAGTCTATACTACAAATTCTCCACGAGGGACGAAGTTACTTGGGAGCTCCGAAGCCTTTTTTACCAGAAAATGAATCCTAAATCCGTGGACCAACCACGGACCAAATAGGACAGAGGGTCACAGCAGGCTTGGTATTCGGGTATTTTTTTTGTATTTAAATACTATCGCCATTATAGGCTTCTGGATAGCATTAAAAGCCCATATAGGTACATCTGAGATCGTTTCAAAAGCTTTGACGGAATTTGCGGCAGGCTGACATCGCGTACCAACTCTTGTTAAGCGCGTGGAGCTTAGGTCTCTAGCGGAGAGAGCGCTAATCTTAACAAAGGGCGGACAAAATGATTATTAATACCCGGATTGATTGCCTTCCACTGGACCCTATTAATCCCGAAACGTTGGGTATTAATATCGCCACGAGCCCTCGTTAATGGATCATCTTGAAGGATCACATCCTTTATGTGCAAGCACGGCTTTGTCATGACTTACTGCGAAGCGGCCACGGTGACTTCTAAAAGAACCGGCTAATGAAAAAAAATTAAATAACTTATTTGATGCTTTTTTCGAGATTCAGAACAAAAAATATTGATTTTTTATAGATTTTTGGATAAAATGGGGTTATTTAATTAACAATTGGTGAATTTTATGAATTTCCCCCCTATAAATGACGGCACCCGGCCATTCAGGCTTGAATTTGATAATTCTGGGTCTGAATCATCTGAGGACGAATCAACAGATGGCGAGTATTCAAGATCTTTTAACGACGACTACCAAGCTCAACTTAAAGGCCGCCGCTTGCAAATAGATGATGTTCATGAACGTTATTTTAAAATTATCAATTTGCACCAATCCGCTGACGATTATATAGGATTACATGGCCAAGCCCTCTCCCTAATGATTTTGAGCGATCTGGTTAAACAAATAGAAATTTTAAAATGTTCAAACCCTTCTCGATATGAGAATTTTGAATTTTTTAGAGTTCCCACTGAAGAGCGTTACCGGTGCGTACAAGATTTTTTTAATACTCATCGGACTGAATTTACCTGCACAGATGAAGAAGGAAATGAAATAAATAGGGAGGGATCTTTAGATGATCTCTACAGTCACGAACTTTTGAGCTTCGATTTGTGCCCTGCAAATACCCAAATTAGGGAATCAGCGTTTTATTTCTCTGCTGCCAATGAAAGTATGCTGTTAGTGCCTGGCGAAGATGAAGAGTTTCAACCCGAGTGGATTGATTCTTCAAAGCACCCTAAAATGATTGCTCTAGCAAAACAGCTTTTAAAATCCTATGCTCTCAGTGCTGCAAACCACCGACGCTTTTTACCCCAGATAATGGAATTGGCTCAAGAAGCAGAAAACAACAATATCATTATAGATAAAGACGGACAATCTCGCCCAGGTGTTGGCAACTTATATTTGATGTTTTTGCCTAAAGCGTTGTTTGATGAAGAAACGCAAAGCGTCGTTTATTTGTCTATGGAGCAGGGTGTTCCGTACAATCCTGAAGGCCAAGGATTCTCTCGCGGTGAATTATTAGAAAAATTACAGACTTGTGATCCCGAGATTATAGAAAAATTTACTGGGGCAGATTGTAGCTTTTTTCCGCAAGGCAGAATTATTTGTTCACAGCTAACTCCAGAAACAGGCGTAAGAATTTTTAAATTAAATGCTTTATCAACCGCATATACAAAAAAATATGAAGCTAAAGTGAAAGCTTTAGCGGGGCAAATTTTTAGTAAAATGAGCAGGTCTGCGGAGGATTAAAAACCAGTTTGCAGGGGGTTGATCAGGTTCAGGAAATCTGCTGCTCATTATTTCAACAGTGTAGAAAATTTGCGCGCACATATTATAATCTGTGGGCAAATATGCGGACGCTCTTTCATTTTGTAAAGGCCGGCAATTGGGAGAATTTTTACTTAATGCTTAGCAAACAGAAACCTCTGAACACCCCATAACAGTTTTTTTGTATCCCCAACCTGATTTTTTTTTGCGTGACCTATTTACCTTATATTTTTTTTGAATTATCACTTAACTAGCAATCTCTGCATGCTTCATATTTTCGATCGATTTTATTATTGGCTAAAAATTTATGCAGCCATCCCCAGCGGGAATGGCTGCGAACCAATAGAGAAATCGGGCTTTGTAATATACTAAGGATCTCTAAATTCTATCGATATCTCAAAGCTCTTCTAAGACTTCCCTTCCGTGACAATATTTTTTCCAGCATTCTTTGTGATAATGGTCAATTGCCAAAGGGGACTTGCCAAAAACCTCGTAAACGTGAACGAAATCTTCAGCTTTCATGTAATAAATGGGATAGAGCCCGTCCCCTTGCTTGTCAAGAACGCTAGACTCTACAAAAACGCCTTCATTTTCCAAAGATTCCAAGGTTTCACTCGTGCGGTCTTTGAGAGTTTGAAACTAAGCGCGCGCCAAATCTTCAAGCTCAAGCATAGCCTTAAAGGCCTCAGAGGAAGCTTTATAATAGTCAATTATAGATTTTCCTAATTAACGCTTTGAACTAGTCTTTGCTTTTTTGGCAGCAACACTTGGTTTTTTGGCGGCAACACCTACTTTTTTAGGAGCAGCTTTTGATTTTTTAGGAGCGGCCTTAGTTGTTTTGGAAGCAACCTTAGTTTTTTTAGCAGTATCATGCGGTTTTTTGGCAGCTACCTTTTTCTTTTTAGGGTGCTTGGCTTTCTCGTTTGAATCGTTAGCGTCCCTTGCATCTGGTAGATTTTGTTGGTTTATTCCTGAGGATAACAGTCCGCCTTCAGCAATTTTTGTGAGTTTTTTATCAGTATTGCCTTCTTCGTTTAAGGTTTCTTGTAGCAAATGAGCCACTTCGCTAAAACCCAGTTCTTTTGCGAATGTTCGCACTGTTCCATAAGCAGCTATTTCATAATGTTCTATGCGTTGTGCTTTGGCAATAAGGGCCGCGTCTCTTAGAGATGATTTTGTTTTAAACTCTTTTAGAACTTCTCTGCATTCTTGAATAAGACCTTTCGTCGCTTGACAAAATTTTTCTTTTTTTTCGGCTTTGAGAAGTTTAAAAACTTTTTCAAGACGCTTGATTTGTCCCTTTGTTTCTTGCAAGTGTGTTGAAAAGGCATGCTTAAGATCCGCAGATTCTGAAGCTTTCACCATATCGGGTAAGGCTTTCACGACTTGCTCTTCTGAACTCAGTATGTCATGCAATTCATCGATAAGTAAGTCTCTTAGATTTTTTTTCATAATAATATCCCCAAAAAATTGTTTATGATCGTTTACTTCAACATCTTCTTTAAAAGAATTTTTGTACACAAAAATTCGATAAATTTATTACTAAAGTGCCTTGCTTGCAAGAGAAAAAACTAAGAAGATCATAATCGCCACTGCGAAAACGAAGGAATACAAAAGTGGAGAAATGGAGGACCAAGAAATGAGCAGCAGCGGCCATTCCTGCTAAATCTGCTGCGATGTTAAAGGTGACTGCCGGCACAACCAAAATGAGGCTAATATAGCCGTATTTTGGAATAGTAATTCCGTGGAACACCCATTAAACCCCCGCCATGGACAATGCTAATTCTTGCGCACATTTTCTGGATAGCAAACACTAAGGATAGGTAATAAGGGCAGTCCATAAAGAGCTAAATCCAAAACGAGCACCTGCTGGGGAGTAAGTGGCAACCCCTGGCGGATCGTCATCAATGGCTACTGTGATTAGGCCAGGACCGATTCTTCGAAAAACACTTAAAGTACGTTCGTACAATCCTGGCTTAACCTTATTCTGACTCATAGTGGTTGTCTCCAACGAGAGTGAAGATTTAGAATCTTCCGAGCACTATCAAAACGAGTAATATAATTAAAACGGTTCCTAACAATCCGCTCGGTCCATATCCCCATGCCATGCTATACGGCCAAGCCGGTATTGCGCCGATCAACAAAAGAATCAAAAGTATGATTAAAACTGTTCTTAACATTTTTTCTCCAAATTTGTATGCTTTCCTGAAACAAAAAAGATATTTCGACATGTGCCGAAATGATTTTTTTTCTCTTTTTTATAGACTTACTTGCAATGTAAAAATTTCAAAAATTAATGTATATACATATTTTTGAAAGTAAACGGTCCTCTACAAAATAGCGGCAAAATATTCGATTGGAAAGGTTTGCAAGGATCAACGTTAGGTTACTACACAGGTTTGTTTGATCCTATTCACTTAGGGCATCAAAATGTGACCGGTCAAGCATTGCAGTCAGGATATGTCGATTATGTTTTAATTTATCCCGTTCCCGGCGGCGATCAATTTAAAAACAGAAGTGATCTGGCGGTTCGCCAAAAACTCATCGCTAGCGCCTATCAAGACCACCCAAAAGTTTTGATCACTTATTGGACACCGAAAGAATTGCAAACGGCCTTGTTGCATGTTCTGTAGATTTAGACATTATTGGAATCATTCGATCAGCCGTTATTACGGAAAGTTTGATGGGTCCAGATAAAGAGTTTAGCAAAAAGTATCGAAGTGTCTTTGTGAGGGGTGTTCCCCTCGAAGAAAAGCATTACCGCAATACCGTGGGTGCGGTGATGGCGTTGAAAGCAAGCTCTTTTTCTTGTAGCACTTAGGCGAGATATCGATCTCTCGCATCTTGAAGATCGTATTGACGATCGTCCGATTCACGCTTTTATACAGTCCACAGGGTACTCTTCAACTCAGGTGAGAAAGGCTATCTAAAATAGATAACCTTTTGAGCACTTTCTGTCTTTTCCTGTGCAGGCAATTATCGAGGAAGAGGAGTTATATGGTTTTTCTAAAAAAGATACTGTTTTATAAGATAAAGTTTTCATACACTTCATTTATAAAAGAGCATAAAACTCACTTTATGGAACTATTTAATTTATTAATTTATTTCCTTTTCATTTATTCTTTCCCTTGTTCTGGTTCCCTAAAAGAAAGAGCAAAAGCTCCTTGTATTATTTATCTTCAAGGAACGTATTCTGCCGAAAAAAGGCCTATGATACTTTTGCTAATCGATTTCCTAGCGAAATGGAGTGTATTAAAGAAGCCATTACGCAAGAAAATCTCTTTCGCGCTCTTCTCGAAAAAGATGTCTTATTTAAAAAAAACCCTTATTAATTTGCTTGCGCAAACGTTTCGCATGCTTTACGTTCGATTCAAGAAGCATTGAATCAAACAGAAAATCTTTCCCGGAAGCAAGAAGTTAGTCGAGGAACGGATACGGAAGTCTTAAGGTATATTCAAGAAGCAGTTGTTCCGAAAAAAACTATCCTGCTTGATGCGTGGTATATTAAGCCAAAACGGCTAAACATTCATTTCCCTGAAGCGCAGGTTCTTCGCGTATTCCTGTATTGTCCTTTAAAGATCACTTATGAACGATTTTTAGAAAGAAATTCGGAAAGTTTGAGAAAAGAAAATCTTTCAGAAAAACGTCATTTAAGACAATTGATTGGGTCGCTTATGTCACTTTATCAGATCAATCATCATCCCGCAGAACCCATTCAGGAAATCACACATTAGGAATTGGATGAAGTTTTTGCCCGCATTTCTCAATCACCTAAAGGCGAAAACGCTTCTTATCAAAAACCGATTTTTACATTTGAAGAAATCTCGCGAGCCTTCTTTTTGAAAATAAAAACGGCATTTTTACGGCCTTTCGGTGTATCCCAAAAGGTTTTTTATATCTCTACCAAAGAAAAATAAGGCATGATTATCGATAGTACACAGTATGACGTTGAACACATTATTTCTTCCGTCGAAGAAGCTTTTGCTTTACAAGAGGCTTCGAATTTCGTAGAGATTGTCGATTGAATGCTCTGAAGGCAGCCGATCGCGGCAGCGATTATACTCTGATTAACCCAAGGTATGCGCATACCTTTCCGCACAAAACGTAAATCTTAATTTCAGGTAGTAAGATACAACTAATAGACATTCCACTATATGCCTCAATAAACCCGCATTCCGGGCGAGGTCTTTGGAGCCTCCAAGTAACTTCGTCCCTCATGTCAGAAAGTAGCATGAATTTTTCTGGTAGAACAAAATTTATTTATCAAAGACGGCAGCCTCGTCCAACTGATCGCGGTAGCGTTAATCAAACTGTGGATAGCCCAAGGTACGCGATAGCTACCCTGGGTACATTGCGAATAGGGGTAGCAACACCACTTTGAGGGGCGGTGAAAATCACAACGTTCTGCATTAAAAAATTTGTCCTGAAATGGGCTGCCACTAGTAATATTGCTACCGCAATACAAATCTATTCTTAATGTAACCAGGGTAGCTACCGCGATCGATTGAAAACGAATACCCCATCATAACTAGTGAATTTATTAGCAATCACCTAGTTTGGTTACTCAAAAGTGGGGCAATTTTTTTGCCGCTTTCCGCCTACAGTTTTAAGTACTAGCAGTCTTTGCACTAGAGCGGATAAAAACGGGATTCGTCTTTAATCTTTTACATTAAACGTTGTTAGTACTTAAAACCGTGGGTGGAAAGCGGCAAAAAAAACTGCCGACTCCAAAGACTTCGTCCGGTCTGCGGGCTATTGAGGCATTCAGTCGAATGCCTGTCAATCGTGTCCCACTGCCTAAAATTAAGATTACATTGACCACTCAAACCTTCTCATTTGACACTATTGCGTTTACAATTAAATAAAAACCATTAACACTATACATTCATGCTTCATCAAACTGGAGGTTTATCATGGCTCTTTTAGAACAAATTAATAACGATATCAAAGCATCTATGCTAAGCAGAAATATGCTTAGACTTAATACATTACGCATGCTCAAATCAAAAATTCTAGCTATTGATGCTCGCGGCAATATCCCTGACGCAGACATTCTAAAGTTGATTAAAAACTATTTAGGCAGTCTTGAAGAGGCTTTAGAGCAGACTAAAGTTGCCAATCGCCCTGATGCTATAGAAAACCTAGAAAAAGAAATTGTGATTGTTCAAGAGTTTTTGCCAAAGGCTCTTTCGCCCGAAGAAACAAAAAAAATTGTGACTCAAGCCATTGTAGAATCGGGTGCCAAGTCTAAACACGATATTGGACTCGTCATGAAAGCCCTTAAAAAACTCAATGCGCCGATCGATGGGAAATTAGCTAAAGATTTGGCTGATCAATTGCTTTCTTAAAATCACCCAAATTAGAGCTTTAATCCTGAATTACAGCTCTGATCTCAATCAGTTCTTTTTTTTAATAGATTCTTTTGTTAAAGTTATTCTTATAACGAAATACAGAGGAAAATATGTCGTTTCCAAAAGATTTTTTATATCCTAGAGCATCTTCATCAGCTTATCGGCCAAATAATCTAACTCTGCCTAAAGACACGACTCTTCGATTAAGATCCGAAAGCGTCGCACTAGAAAGAATAGCCAGGATGGATGAATTGCTGGACAGTCCTCGGATAGAGAGTCCTCGAGCTACTTCCTTCAATAGCAAAAGAGTCTCCTTACAAATTATTCGCTTGTCTAAGTCCTCTACTGAACCCAATATCCCGTTAAACTTAGATTTGTCACCGGTTTTTAAGTCATCTTCCACCGGAGGGATTGTCGACTCCCCTTCTTCTCAAAGACGTCGAGATAGGGAATTGGAAAATTTGGTTCACTTAGGTTTTAAACGACCTTTAAGTTCCGGCAGAAAGTTATTATTGCTAAGGACAATTGTTCGATCAGAAGATTCAAAGATAACTCCGTTACTTTTTAAATTAGATTTCCTCTTTAAAAAAGAAGAGATCACTTCGTGTAAAGCTTTTAGTGAAAGAGTCATGTCACCTTATCTACATAGATATAAAGTGAGTGCTAAAAAACAATTTGTTCTGAATATGCTTTTAAGCATGCACAAACAACACCCTGGTTACGAAATCCAGAATGACCAAATCTCTATCGAAAGCTTATTAAATACTTATTCTCTTGTCGTAGATGCTCGCTCCCTGTTCCAGCGAATTCATCGCGCTCTAAAAGAATTAGAAAAGCAAATAACAGCTTCTACAGAAAATCCCGCGCCTCCTCCCGAGAGTTTGATGTTTAGTGCTAAACCTCGCGATCTAACAGGTGATGTTGATTCATGTGATTTAGAAAGAGTACAAGTTCAATATCTACTGATCCTCGAATTCATTCTTTTATGGCTGAGAAGTGATCATAATAAACCAGAGGTGACTAATCCAAAGTTACTCACTGCTATAAAAAAATTGTTAGTGGGACGCATTATCCCGTTGATCGAAAAGCGCAATTTTGAAAGCGCAGAAGTGATTAAGGGATTACTTGAACAATCGTCGCAGAAAAGTGGATTTTTGGGAATTATTCCGATTGATGTCACGAATAAATGGGCTATAGATGACTGTTTACACGATTTGAATAACGTCTCTGCAGACCTAGTGAAAAAACTTGCCCTACCGGACATGCTAAAAAAGCCGACTACAGACAGTCAAAGTGTTTCGACTTGGCAAGAGATCATCGATCATAATAATCAACTTGCCCAATGGGTCTCCTATTCCCTTTTAAGGGGATTAACAGACATCGATGTAGGCCTAGATACATTCTCACCCCTCTTTGGCAATAAAAAAAACTGTAGCACTTTAGTCGATTTTTTTTCTACCTTAGCCTTAAGGTGTATAAGAGCTCGAAATTTTGACACGGCACTCTCTATCTATTATGGATTAAATCAAGTTTCGATCATGCACTTAAAACTTGAACCATCCAAAAGGTATCTCGAATTAGAAAAAATTTGCTCTTTATCGAACAACCAGAAAAATTTACGGGCTGCCGTTGAAAAGACAGACAAAACTCTATTTCACACGCTCCCGTCGCAGCTATTTAGTAAAGATTTGACGTCTATCAGGGAAAATTCGATCGTAGTCGATGGGGAATATCATACCAGACCCCTGAATCGCATATCCCGTAAGCTAGAAGAAGTTGAAAAAATGAAAGAAGCAAGTCTTGCCTTTCAGCAAACACCCTACCGTACATCGTTGGGCATTATGATAAAAACTTTGGTGGAATATGACGATGATTTGGATGTCTTATTTGCAAAGATGGCAGCCCAGATTGTGGGAGACTAAAGTTCACCGTGTACCGCTCGTTACTCAAAAATTGGGATTTTGGCTAAGCTGGCGCTTCAGGTTTTTGAATGAAAAATTAGGCTTACTATTTGCACTAGCACATATCGATTGGAGCGCACAATAATCCTGTCATTAAAGCTCTTTGAATTCCAGTCATATTTCATCTTAAAAACCCTTATCTTCTTGACGTTATGATATGATGTATATAAAATGTTTATCATCGTTTGAAAAAGAAAACCTGGGATAAAAATGTGAAAAGAACGAGCCGAGCTGCCCGGTTGATATTTCTTGCCTTTGGTTTAGCCATTTCCTCTTGGGCGCCTTTAGTTCCGTATACAAAATTACGTCTCGAATTGGATGATGCCCAATTAGGTATGGTTCTTTTTGTTTATGGTTTGGGGGCTTTATTTATGATGCCCTTGACAGGTTGGTTGATCAATCAATTTGGCAGCAGAAAGATCACTTTTCTTGCAGGTTTAGCTGTCATCACCATGCTTCCATTTCTCGCTGTAGCCCAAACAACAGCGGCGTTATGTCTCATTCTTTTTCTCTTTGGTGTGTCCACAGGTGCCATGAACGTTTCCATCAATGCTCAAGCCGTTGATATCGAAATCGCTTCTCAAGCCCCTGTCATGTCAGGTCTCCACTGCTGGTTTAGCATCGGAGGACTATCAGGGGCCGTGATTGTTAGTTCTTTGCTTGAACGCGATGTTGATCTCCTCCATTGCATGCTAAGCGTAGCCATTATTTTTGCCCTCTTATTACTTTCTCAGTGGCGTCATTTATTGCCTTTTATTTCGCAAATAAAAGAGGCAAAAGTCGCAAAAAACGGAATCACTCTTCCCGATCCCCAGGTCATCTTTCTTGGAGGACTGTGCTTTATTGCTTTTATGGCTGAAGGATCGATGCTTGATTGGAGCGCGGAATATTTACGTTCGAATTTAAATTACCACCCTGCTCTCGCAGCCATAGGTTACGCTCTATTTTCTATTGCGATGGCCTTTGGAAGGTTCGTTGGCGACTCGATCATCAAAAAATGGGGCATTTTATTTGTTTTTCAAACAGGAAGCTTTCTTGCCGCGAGCGGCTTTCTCATGGTGATCAATGTTAATGCAGGGTATGGCGAACTCATCGGTTTTTGTTTAATTGGACTCGGCGCGTCCAATGTCGTTCCCATCTTATTTAGCAGTGCAGGTCGCATCAGAGGGGTCTCCTCCAATTTTGCTTCATCCCTCATCACAACGTGTGGATATGTTGGTCTGCTCCTAGGACCTGCCTTTATTGGTTTTATTGCAGAAGCCAACAATCTATCCCTTTCATTTGCTGTTTTAGCTATATTGTTGACGGGTGTAGGGATTTCTGGTCGCAAAGTAATTCCGCTACCTAGCATAAGCGAAAGCTAAAGCAAATATTTGTAGTGTAGGCTTTAGCCTGTGCTACAAATTTTAGGCATCGAGGCTAAGAATTAAGGTCGTGTAAAACAATGACCCGATCACAAAGAAAAAATAGCCCACCTGTTCACGTTTTGGTAGTTCGTAACGTAAGACATTCAGTAAAACGCCGCCTGCTATAAAGGAGACTGTGATCGCCACAACAGCTTCAGGAATATGTGCCAATTTACCACTAATATAACCCGCAAATAAGGTGGCCACAAGAAGCCAGCGTGCTTTGCTTTGATAGAGCACACTATTGCCTATACTGGTAGTATGGTCGCTGACGAAATAATGCATCCCCATTGCGATTGTAAATAAGAATAAAGGTTGAATTTCAGGATTACCCACCTCAGAAAGACTCGCTCCCACAAAAAAATTAAAAATTAAATACCCCGCGGTCGAGATCCAGAAATTTCGATTAGGCGTCGTCGGAGATTGGGACTGGGTGTGCAATCCATAAAAAAATAAAACGCCAATTAAGGCGACGAGATACGCATGTCGATCTAAATAAGGGATCAGCGGATTAAAAGCTTTCCTTAGGATCGACTGTTCTTTTTCAAGCCCAGGGAGAAGATCAATAAAGACATAGGCAAATGAGATGCCCGCTGCAAAAGAAAGGAAATGTCCATGCCACACCCAACCTAATATATCTGCTTTATTGGCAAATAGGTGGATAAAGGCCAAAATAAAAAGGGCGATCAGTTCCGGCTGCATTTTGTTTATTCCCATAAAATTTTCTATTGCTAGGACAATCCTTTATCTATATATAAAAAAATTAAACATAAAGGATTATCCATGAAAAAAAATTTATCGATGAAAAAAACTTCTGCTCCTTCAAATCTTGCTGTGCCCAATCATTTGGGGATACAAGCCCGCGATGCCATTTCTCAAGCAATCAATCCGTTGGTAGCTGACGCTTTTGCTCTCTACGTAAAAACAAAAAACTATCACTGGCACATGTCTGGAAGCCATTACCGCGATTATCACATTTTGCTTGACGAACAAGCAGACCAAATTTTTGCCATGATCGATGTCTTAGCAGAAAGAGTGCGTAAACTCGGTGGCCTCACCATTCATTCGATTAAGGAAATCGGACAATTGCAAAATGTCAAAGACGATGATGAAACATTTGTTGAACCACGAAAAATGATGAGTCGCTTATTTAAAGAAAATGACCAGTTAGCTGCTCGTATGCTTTTAGCACATGAAACTTGTGACGAACATAAAGATGTGGCGACCGCTAGTATTCTTGAAGTCTTTATTGATGAAACAGAACGGCGTGCTTGGTTCCTTTTTGAAACACATTCCGCTAAATAAAAGGCCCAATAAAAGGAACAGGATATGAAGGATCAGACAGGATATCTAGGATAGGTGCAATCACTTATCCTAGATGTCCCATAGGCATCAACCTAACGTAAAAAATAAGATTATAAGTTGTTTGGGTTAAGAATATTGCGTAGGAAAAGTTTATATCAAAAAACACCGAATAAGAAAGAATCACAGAAGAGAAACCAAATTTTAGCGCAAAGTGGCCAAGAACGAAAAAAAAATAACAGGATATAAAGATGGGCAGGACGGGTGATTCGGGGTTTTCTAGGGTCTGGTAAGATTGAAAAGCTAAGTATGATTGAAGTCTCTTGAAGATTTTGAAGTGTCGTTACAAGAATCCCAGTTAAGGAGGCAAAGCATTCAAAATCAACCTTAACATGCCAAATCATTTCTCAATCCATTTCCCTGGCATAATTCCACGACTTTTTTGTCTATATTTGCTTAACTCCTTTATTATCAGTTTAATTGTTAACATAATAGATATAAATTAAAACCATCTATTAAATTTCAATTTACATAAATTTTAAAAACAATAATAATTAGGTTTGGAACCAACTTTTATAAATAGGAGCTAATATGCAGAAGATTTTTTTGATGGCAATGCTTTCTTTGACGCTTGTTGCGTGTGGACGTCAAGATAAGCCGCTCAATCCTCCGCAAAGCGAGGATTCTGACAACACGGGGGAAAACGTCCGTGATCGCGATTCGATGACAAAAACTCCATTCGATCAATCTGAAAGTGCAGCTGATCGTACAATCACACAGGATATACGTAAAGCCATTATGGCTGACGATTCTTTGTCGA
>Ga0105045_10000246_pt1 | contig 36091 bp, 34 predicted proteins | sample MAT02_FD_78089 | JGI IMG/M metagenome (GOLD analysis project Ga0105045, IMG submission 78089) | Freshwater microbial communities from Lake Fryxell liftoff mats and glacier meltwater in Antarctica - MAT-02 (megahit assembly) | ecosystem: Environmental > Aquatic > Freshwater > Ice > Liftoff...
CAAAATGCGCCTGCGTGAGGTGCGGATATTTCGTTGCAACACGGACATGCGATTCCGATGTGATGGGCGGCGTGCCAAGCGGCTCCGCAACGGAAAGCCGACAGCGCCCGATCCCCAGATCGACCGGGGAGTATAGTTCGGAATAGGCGAATTCGGCGATCACATCATTGCCGACAACGCCCAGATGCGCCGCGCCGAAGGCGACGAAGGTGGCAACATCGAAGCTGCGCACGCGGATGACCGACACATCGGCGCGGTTGGTGGCGAACCGCAGCGCGCGGCTGTCCTCGTCGAACAGCGCCGCCTCCGGCCGGATTCCGGCCGCCGCCAGAAGCGGCAGGGCTTCTTTCAGGATACGACCCTTCGGAAGGGCCAGGATAAGCTGGGTCATGCGGTGGGCCCTTTGCCCGGACAGCGGGGGTTGTGCAATGTCTGGCGCACAAGAGCGCCTTGCGGTTGCGCGGGCAGAACGGAGAATGGCCTTGCTAGTCCCGGGTGCTCGGGCCGAAACCGAAACGGATTCCGTAGCGCCACGATGCTGTCGGCGCGACGGGGCATGGCCCAGTGCCGGGTGCCTGCATGAACTGTTGGGGGCCATAGGGTGCCACGCCTCCTTGCGCCGCCGGCAATGTTCTTGAGCGCGCTACGCAGTAAGGCTTGCAGCGCGGCGGGGTCGTGCGTATATCGCGTGAACTCCCTACAGGCATTGCTTTGATGGAGCCTGCGGTTTCGGCCGGCGGGCTTGAAGCGCTTTCCGGATTGTGGGGTGTGGAGATTGCATGGCCGACGTGAAGCAGCTTGAGCGTCTGATCGGGCCGGTGGTGGAAGCCGCCGGGTTCGAACTGGTGCGCGTGGCGCTGATCGACGGCCCCAGCCTGACATTGCAGATCATGCTGGAGGACCCGGCGACAGGGCAGATGCTGGTGGATGACTGCGCGCGTGTGTCGCGGAAGATTTCCGCCGTGCTGGATGAAGCCGACCCCATCGACAGCGAATATATGCTGGAAGTGTCCTCCCCCGGGATCGATCGGCCGCTGACCAGGCTGAAGGATTATGACCGCTGGGCCGGGCATCTGGCGAAGGTGGAAATGGCCACATCCGTTGCGATGGAGGGCGCGGACCGCAAGCGCTTCCAGGGGCAGATCCTTGGCACCGACGCAGACGAGGTGCGGATCGAGGTGGACGGTCTTGGGCCTGTCAGCCTCCCGTTCGCCGGCATTCGCACCGCAAAGCTGCTGTTGACGGATGCGCTGATCGCCGCGGCCCAGCCGCTTTCCACGGAAGGCGCCGATGCGATCGAGGAAGAGATCGACGAAGAGCTTGAAGACGATATCGGCGCGGACAGCGCGCCTGACACACTGAAGAACTGAGGGACCGACACCGATGAACCCCATTGCTGCCAACAAGGCCGAACTGATCGCCATCGCCGATGCGGTTGCGCGTGAGAAGTCGATCGACCGGGTGATCGTGATCGAGGCGATGGAAGAGGCGATCCAGCGCGCCGCCCGAGCCCGTTACGGCGCCGAGAATGACATCCGCGCCAAGATCGACCCGCGAGGCGGCGACCTCCGGCTGTGGCGCGTTCTGGAAGTGGTGGGAGAGCCCGAGGACTATTTCAAACAGATCAGCCTTGCAGATGCGAAGGAGCGCGAGGCCGATGTCGCCATCGGCGATTTCATCGTCGACCCGCTGCCCCCGATCGAATTCGGCCGGATCGCCGCACAGGCCGCCAAGCAGGTCATCGTCACCAAGGTGCGCGATGCCGAGCGCGACCGGCAGTACGAGGAATTCAAGGACCGCCAAGGCGAGATCATCACCGGCGTGGTGAAGCGCGTGGAGTTCGGCCACATCGTCGTCGATCTGGGCCGTGCCGAGGGCGTGATCCGCCGCGATCAGCAGATCCCGCGCGAAGTGCTGCGCGTGGGCGACCGGGCCCGCAGCCTGATCACCGTGGTGCGCCGCGAAAACCGCGGGGCGCAGATCTTCCTTTCGCGCGCGCACCCCGATTTCATGCGCAAGCTGTTCGCGCAGGAAGTGCCAGAAATCTACGACGGCGTCATCGAGATTAAGGCCTGCGCCCGCGACCCGGGAAGCCGCGCCAAGATCGGCGTGTTGTCGAACGACAGCTCGATCGACCCGGTGGGCGCGTGCGTCGGGATGCGCGGCAGCCGCGTGCAGGCTGTCGTGCAGGAACTGGCCGGCGAAAAGATCGACATCATCCCCTGGTCACCCGATACCGCCACGTTCGTGGTGAACGCGCTCCAGCCAGCGCAGGTCGCAAAGGTCGTGATCGACGAGGAAGACAACCGCATCGAAGTCGTGGTTCCCGATGATCAGCTTTCGCTGGCGATCGGTCGTCGCGGCCAGAATGTCCGCCTTGCGGGCCAGCTGACCGGCCACCAGATCGACATCATGACGGAAGCGGCCGAGAGCGAGAAGCGGCAGAAGGAATTCGTCGAGCGCTCCGAGCTGTTCGAGAAGGAACTGGAGCTCGACGAAACGCTGGCCCAGTTGCTGGTCGCCGAAGGCTTCACCAGCCTTGAAGAAGTCGCTTATGTCGAAACCGAGGAGCTCGCCTCCATCGAGGGGCTGGACGAAGAGGTCGCAGCCGAGCTGCAGAACCGCGCAACCGATGCGCTGGAACGGCGCGAGCAGGGCTATCGCGAAGCCCGCCGTTCGCTCGGTGTCGAAGACGCGCTGGCGGAAATCCCCGGCCTGACCGAGGAAATGCTGGTCAGGCTTGGCCAGAAAAGCATCCGCACGCTGGATGATCTGGCCGATCTTTCCACCGATGAGCTGATCGGCAAGGGCGACAAACGGCGGGAAATCCCCGCCGGCCTTCTTGCCAGCTTCAACATCGCGGTCGATGATGGCAATGCAATCATCATGGCGGCTCGCAAGCATTGGTTCGAAGACGAGGAGAGCGCAGCCTGATGGATGCGGCCACGATCTTCATGGTGCGGGAGGGTGCGTTCGCGCATGGCCTTCCGGTAAAGGAGGGCGCTGACGCGCATGTCCTCCGATGACACCCCAGATGCGGTTCTAGCAGACCGTTCAGCCGCCGGGCAGGAGCCTGAGCGGCGAGGCAAGCCTGCGGGCGGGCCTGAGGGAACCCGCGCGCCAAAGTCCGCAGCAGAGCGCAAATGCATCGTTTCGGGCGCGCATGGCGAACGCGCCAACCTGATCCGGCTTGCGCTGGGCCCGGACGGCGCGGTGTGGCCCGACCTTGGCGCCCGGCTTCCGGGCCGTGGAGCCTGGATCGCGCCCGACAGGCCCATTCTGGAAACGGCGATGGCCAAAGGCAAGCTGAAGGGCGCACTTGCGCGGGCCTTCGCAGAGCCTGTGACCATTCCGGATGATCTGCCGCAGAAGATCGCCGATGGGCTGGAACGGCGTGCGCTTGACCGGCTGGGGCTCGAACTTCGGGCCGGGCACCTTATATTCGGATCGGAGAAGCTGATCGAATGGGCGCGCGCCGGGCGGCTGCATCTGTTGCTCCACGCTGGCGATGCAACTGGCAATGGCGTCCAGAAATTGAACCAGGCGTGGCGGGTGGGGCAGGCAGCCCTGCGCGAAGAAGCCCGGGATGATGCCGGAGATGATGCCGACACCGATACTGACGACGATCAGGATGAAGACGATGGTCCGGACGTGCAGCCTGTTCCGCGGCGGGGCAGCAGCGATATGACAGGGGTTTACGTGCTGCCGGCAGGCCGCGAACCCTTGTCTCGGGCGCTCGGGCGTGAGAATATAGTGCATTCAGGCGTAACCGATGGCAAGGCAGCGGCGCGGATTGCAACCGACGTATCGCGTTGGCTGGCATTTTCGGGGATCGCGTCTTCGGGGATGGCGTCTTCGGGGATGGCGTCTTCGGGGATGGCGTCTTCGGGCGTTGCCTGTTCGGGAATTGCCGCTCCGGGGCTCGCCACGACTGGCAGTGAGATGATGATGAACGACGGCGGGGCTTTGCCCGACCGGCGGAACGATGAAGGACGGGAATGAGCGAAGAGGAAAAGCCGAAGCTTGGGCTTAGGCCACAACTCGGGGTGAAACGCACCACCGAAGTGAGCCAGGTGAAGCAGAGCTTCAGTCACGGCCGGACCCACAAGGTCGTGGTCGAAACGAAGAAGGCCAGGGTGTTCCGCAAACCCGGAGACCCGGCCCCGGCCAATGAGGCCGAGGAAACGCTTGTTGCCGAAGATGCAGCACCAGCGGGCCCCTTGGCTGTGGCTGTGCCCGTGGCTGTGGCTGTGCCTGTGTTTGTGCCTGCACCCGCGGCCGAAGCCGCCCCTGCCCTTCCGGTTGCACCGCCGCCACCCTTCCGGGTGATCACGGACGAGCCGGTCGTGAAGGAACAGCCCAAGGCCGCCCGGGCCAAGGCCCCCGTCGAAGCATCGGCACCCGAAGCAGCAGCGCCAGACGCGCCCGCGTATGACGCACCTGTGGCCCCGGCCCCGGAACTGGCCCCGGAACCGGCGTCTGCGCCCGCCGCAGCCCCCGTTGCTGTCGTGGCGACCGTGGCGCCCGTCGCGCCGCCGCCGCCCAAGCCCGTTCCGGTGAAGCCAGAGCTGACAGCTGTGCAGAAGGCCTTGCAAAACCCCAAACTGACCGGCCGGGAGCGGCAGACGCTGTTGATCCGCCTTGCCGAGGAAGAGCGGCTGCAACGCGCCGAAGAAGGCCGGATTCGCGAAGTCCGCGAACGCAACGACGCCATCGAAGCCGAACGCAGACGGATCGAGGAAAAGGTGCGTGCAGAAGCCGAAACGGTCGCCCGTGCGGCCGATGAAGCAAAGCGCGCTGCCGAAGCACCGCCGGTTGCGCAGGTCGTTGTCGATGAAGATGAAGATGGACGCCCTCGCGGAGCGCTGGCCGGTCGGGGCGGCCCTGTCCGCCGTGCACCCGAACCCGCCAAGCCCTCGCGCACCGTTCGCGATGAACGGCGCCCTGGCAAGCTCACCATCAACCGTGCGCTCGGAGACGACGAGGGCGGCCGCACGCGGTCGCTTGCGTCCATGCGCCGCGCCAGCGAAAAGCAGAAGCGCGGTGCCCATGGCGGCGGCGGTGCTGCCACGGCGCGCACCGCGCGCGAAGTGCAGGTGCCCGAATCGATCACCGTGCAGGAGCTTGCGAACCGCATGGCGGAACGCGGCGCTGACCTGGTGAAGGCCCTGTTCAAGATGGGCATGCCCACCACGATGAACGAGTTCGTCGACCAGGATACGGCCGAGCTTCTCGTCACCGAATTCGGGCATATCATCAAGCGTGTGTCCGATTCCGATGTCGAAATCGGGATCGAGGGCGATGCCGACCGGGTGGAGGATCTGCAGACGCGGCCGCCTGTCGTCACCATCATGGGCCACGTCGATCACGGCAAGACCTCGCTTCTCGATGCGCTGCGCGGGACCGACGTCGTCGCCCGCGAGGCAGGGGGCATCACCCAGCACATCGGCGCCTATCAGGTGACGCTGAAATCGGGTGAGAAGATCAGCTTCCTCGATACGCCGGGCCACGAAGCCTTCAGCGAGATGCGCGCGCGCGGTGCCAATGCCACGGATATCGTGGTGCTGGTCGTGGCCGGCGATGATGGCATCAAGCCGCAGACGATCGAGGCCATCGCCCACGTGAAGGCGGCAAATGTTCCGATGATCGTGGCCATTAACAAGATGGACAAGCCGGGTTCCGATGCGAACCGGGTGCGGACCGAGCTCTTGCAGTACGACATCCAGGTGGAAGCCATGGGCGGCGACGTGCAGGATGTGGAAGTCTCGGCGCTCAAGCGAACCGGGCTTGAAGCCCTGGCCGACAAAATCCTGCTGCAGGCGGAACTTCTGGAACTGAAAGCCAACCCGGACCGGATGGCGGATGCCACCGTCATCGAAGCCAGGCTGGACAAGGGCCGCGGCCCGCTGGCCACCGTTCTGGTGAACCGGGGCACCCTGAAGGCCGGGGACATCTTCGTCGTCGGCACCGAATGGGGCAAGGTTCGCGTGCTGGTGAACGACAAGGGCCAGACCGTGAAAGACGCCGGGCCGTCGGTTCCTGTGGAGGTGCTGGGCCTTTCCGGCGTGCCACAGGCAGGCGATGTCCTCTCGGTTGTCGAGACCGAGGCGCGGGCCCGCGAGATTGCCGATTACCGCCAGCAGGTTGCGCTCACCAAGCGCACCACCTCTGCGCCGGCAAGTCTCGAAAGCATGTTCTCCGCGATGTCAGACCAGAAGGCGGTGGAATTTCCCGTCGTCGTGAAGGCCGATGTGCATGGTTCGACCGAGGCGATCGTTTCGGCGCTGAACAAGCTGTCGACCGACGACATCCGGGTGCGTGTGCTGCATTCGGGCGTTGGCGCCATTACCGAATCCGATGTGACCCTGGCCCGGGCATCGGGTGCGCTGATCATCGGCTTCAACGTGCGGGCCAACGCCAAGGCACGGGACTCCGCCAACCAGGCCGGCGTTCCGCTGAAATACTACGACATCATCTACGATCTGCTGGACGAGGTGAAGGCCGGCATGGCCGGGAAGCTCGGGCCGGAATATTTCGAGACGGTCGTCGGCCGTGCGGATATCCGCGAAGTGTTCCAGGCGGGCAAGTTCGGCAAGGCTGCCGGCTGCCTCGTCACCGAAGGCTTCATCAAGCGGAACCTCAAGGCGCGGGTGCTACGCGACGATGTCATCGTCTACACCGGTTCCATCGCGTCGCTTCGGCGGTTCAAGGATGATGTCACCCAGGTCGAAAAGGGCTATGAGTGCGGTATCGGGCTCGAAAGTTTCCAGGACATCAAGCAGGGTGATGTCATCGAGACATTCGAGGTGGAAGAAAGGCTTCGCACACTTTGAAGAAGCCCGCACCCAGAGGCGCACAGGCTGGCGAACGTTCCGTCCGCACGGAAAAGTCTGGCGAACGCTCCGTTCGAACACTGAAGGTCGGCGAGCTGATGCGCCATGTACTGGCCGATGTGCTGGCACGTGGAGACATTCGGGATGATGTGCTGGACAAGCATATCATCTCGGTTTCCGAAGTGCGGGTTTCGCCCGATCTTCGGCACGCAACCGCCTTCATCATGCCCGTGGGCGGCGCACCCGAAGACGAGGAGGCCGTGCTGAAGGCGCTAAATTCGCACGCCAAGCGGCTGAAAACCGAACTGGCGCGGCGGGTGAACACCAAATATGCCGCCAATGTCCACTTCAAGATGGACGAAAGCTATGCCGAAGCCGCGCGAATCGATGCGCTGCTGCGCACGCCGAAGGTCGCACGCGATCTGGAAGATCGCGCCCCGCCGAGGATTGCCGACACCCACGGGGACACACAGTGAGGCAAGGCAGGGGGCGCCCTGCCGATCTTACCCTCCCGGTGTGGCGGGCGCTTCGGGCACGGGCACGCGCTTCATCGGCTGGAACTGGCCCAGCTGGCAACGCATGGCGTTGGGGTCGCTGCCCATCGACACGGGCGTGATGCTGTCAAAGCTGCAGAGTTGGCTGGTGCGGTTGTTCATGCGAATCTTCTCATCGAAGGAAAGGCCGTCGCAGCGAAGCGGCAGGCTGTTTCGCCAGGCTGTGCTACGGTTGCGCTCGAAATCGATGGTGCGGTCATCGATCACCCGGAAGGCGCGGATCTGGTTGGTGGAGATGCAGTTCACCGGCGATCCGTCCGCGACCCACACGGTCCGGCTGGCGTCGCTGTCTCCGCTGCCGACGCAACCGGCAAGCAGCAAGGCGGCGGCAAATATCAGGCCTTGGCGCGTCATGAATTCCCCCTCGTTGTAATTGCAGGACTATCTGCCCTGCCGGCCCAGCTTGTCAATCAGCGTCTGGGGACGGGCTTTTCACCGTCGTAGTCATAGAAGCCGCGGCCCGTCTTGCGACCATACCATCCAGCTTCGACATATTTGGACAGCAGCGGCGCCGGGCGGTATTTGGGATCCCCGGTCGCCTTTTGCATCACCAGCATGATGGCATGCAACGTGTCGAGGCCGACGAAGTCGGCGAGCATAAGGGGCCCCATCGGATGGTTTGCGCCAAGCCTCAGCCCGGCGTCGATGTCCTCCACGCTGCCGACGCCCTCGCCCAGCGCGAAGATCGCCTCGTTCAGCATCGGGCATAGCACACGGTTGACGATGAAGCTGGGGCTGTCCTCCGAAACGATCGCTGTCTTGCCCAGCGTTTCGATGAAATGGCGCGCGCTCTTGCGGGTCGCATCCGATGTCGCGAGGCCGGGGATGATCTCCACCAGCTTCATCACCGGCACCGGGTTGAAGAAGTGCAGCCCCACAAACATGTCGGGGCGCTCGGTTGCGGCCGCCAGCATGGTGATCGAGATCGACGAAGTGTTGGTGGCGAGCACGCAGTCCGCCGGCAGCGTCCCGGCAAGACCCGCGAAGATCTTCTGCTTCAGGCCCTCATTCTCGGTCGCGGCCTCGATCACAATTGCGGCATCCGCGAAACCATCGGTATGCCCTGCGGTCGCGATGCGGGCCAGCAACGCCTGGGCGGCCGCTGGTTCCAGCGCGCCTTTGGCCACCTGACGGTCCAGCAGCCGCGCAATCCCGGCCTTGCCGTTTTCGGCGCGGGCGGAATCCACGTCCGTCAAGATAACCTCGTGGCCGGCACCTGCCGCCACCTGGGCAATCCCAGCGCCCATCATGCCCGCCCCGATAACACCGACCTTCATGCTCAGCACCTCTTGCCGCCGACCCCTCTGGCGGATCGGACATTTCATCGGGAACGCGGGTAGCGCCGCTTGCCGCTGTTCACAAGCGCCACACCGGCGCTGGCATCCGGGGCGACACAGGCCGCAAGAGCGGTTTGAACGACGACAGGTGGTCAGTGACCCTTGCGGGTGGTCCGGCGTCCATGGTCCCGTTCGAAGGCCCTCAGCAGCTTGTCGGCGGCGCCTGCTGCGGCAAGGTCGACCGTAGCGGCGCTGTGGGTCGCGCTGATCGGATTGGAACCGCGCAGCCGCGCTTCCAGCATGGCACGCTTGTCACCGTCGCCGCCGCGTGGACCGTTCTCGTCGGAAAGGTGCAGTTCCAGGCGGGTGATGGACTCCGATATGCGGTCCAGCTTCTGGATGACATTCGCCTCCACGCGGGTGCGCACTTCGTCGTCCCCCGTGATCGCGTTGCTGGTGTTGAACTGGAATTCCATGGCTCAGCGCACCTTTCTGGACCGTTCGAGAACTGGGCGATGGCCTTCAGCATCGAAGGCCCCGGATGGCGGCTGATCCTGCCGGGGCTTGGAAACCGGGCCCTCATCGGCCGTGAGTTCATTCTCGGGATACGGCTGGCGCTCGCCCTCGTTCGTAACGCGCAGCGCCTTCCTGGACTGTTCAACCTGTGCGGCAGGCTGTACGCTGGGGTTTGCTTCAGTTTTATCGGTCATGCTCTCACCTCCTCCCCTGATGTAGGGTGCGCGGAAGAGATTTGAATGGTCAAAGCTTGGAGGTAAGTTCCGGAACCACGGTGAACAGGTCTCCAACAAGGCCGAAGTCCGCCACCTGGAAGATGGGGGCTTCCGCGTCCTTGTTGATCGCGACGATGATCTTCGAATCCTTCATGCCGGCAAGGTGCTGGATCGCACCCGAAATGCCGACGGCGACATACAGCTCGGGCGCCACGATCTTACCGGTCTGTCCCACCTGATAATCGTTGGGGACATAGCCCGCATCGACTGCGGCACGCGATGCGCCGACCGCAGCACCGAACTTGTCGGCCAGCGGCTCGATCACATCGTGGAACGCCTGGCCTGAACCAAGCGCCCGCCCACCAGACACGATGATCTTGGCGCCCGTCAGTTCGGGGCGGGCCGAAACGGTCAGCTCGGCGCCCTTGAAGGTGGAAAGGCCCGCATCGCCGCTGCCCGATGCCGCTTCGATCGTGGCCGAACCGCCACTGCCAGCCGCCTTGGGGAAGGCGGTGCCGCGAACGGTGATGACCTTCTTCGCATCCGACGACTGCACCGTCGCGATCGCGTTACCGGCATAGATCGGCCGGGTGAAGGTGTCGGCGCTTTCGATCGACAGGATCTCCGATATCTGGGCGACATCGAGCGCGGCTGCAACACGCGGCATGACATTCTTGCCGCGCGTCGTGGCAGGCGCGATCACGGCATCGTAACCGGCCATCAGCCCGACGATCAGCGGCGCGACATTTTCGGCAAGCGCATCTGCATAGGCCGCGTCATCGGCGACGAGAACCCTGGCAACGCCCTCGATCTTCGCCGCGGCATCCGCAACGGCCGCACAGCCCTTGCCGGCGACGAGAATGTGCACGTCTCCGCCAGCCATTTCGGCATAGGCTCTGGCCGCCGTCACGGCGTTCAGGGTCGCATCCTTCAGATGCGAATTATCATGTTCGGAAAGGACCAGCACGCTCATCCAATGGCTCCTGTATTGATCGGGTCGCAATTGCTCATGCAATAGCTCCTGCTGTCTTGAGGTTCTCGATCAGCTCGTCCACGGTCTTCACCTTGATCCCGGCGCTGCGCTTGGGCGGCTCGGTCACCTTCAGGGTCGTCAGCCGCGGCGTGACATCCACGCCATAATCGGCGGGCGTCTTGTTCGCGATGGGTTTGGCCTTGGCCTTCATGATGTTGGGCAGGCTGGCGTATCGCGGTTCGTTCAGGCGAAGGTCGGTCGTCACGATGGCGGGCAGCTTCAGTTCGACCGTCTCGAGCCCGCCATCCACTTCGCGGGTCACGCGCACCGTGTCGGCCGCCGGCTCCACCCTGTACGCGAAGGTGCCCTGTGCCCAGCCCAGCAGGCTGGCGAGCATCTGCCCGGTCTGGTTGGCGTCATCGTCGATCGCCTGCTTGCCAAGGATCACGAGGCCCGGGGCCTCTTCGGCCGCGATCTTGGCGAGCAGCTTGGCCACGCCAAGGCTTTCGGTCGGGCCGTCCACCGTGATCAGGATGCCCCGATCGGCACCCATGGCGAGCGCGGTGCGGATGGTTTCCTGCGCCTGCGCCGGGCCGACGGACACCACCACGATCTCGGTCGCGACGCCCTTTTCCTTCAGGCGCACCGCTTCCTCGACGGCGATCTCGTCGAACGGATTCATGCTCATCTTCACATTGGCGAGTTCCACGCCGCTCTGGTCGGGCTTCACCCGCACCTTCACATTATAGTCCACCACCCGTTTCACGGGCACGAGTATCTTCATGGGCCACTTGCTCCCCGGCTGGTCTGAATGTTGCGCGCACCCAATGCGGAACGCGCGCGCATGAGTCAATTCAACGGGCGCTTCGTCGCTGTCGCAGCCCGCCCGCGGCCTGGGTTCAATTGGCGGCGCGCAGCAGTTCGCGCGCGGTGATCACCCGCATGATCTCGTTGGTGCCTTCCAGGATGCGGTGCACGCGCAGGTCGCGCCACAGTCGCTCGATGGGGTAATCCTGCAGATAGCCATAGCCGCCATGCAATTGCAGCGCCCGGTCCACCACAGAGCTTCCGGTGTCGGTCGCCAGTCGCTTGGCCATCGCGGCGAACTTCGTCTTGTCGGCCGATCCGGCCGAAACCTTGGCTGCGGCCAGATACAGCAGCGCGCGCGCTGCCTGCAGCTCGGTTTCCATGTCGGCGATGGTGAACTGGGTGGCCTGGAAATCGACAATGGATTTCCCGAACTGCCGCCGTTCGCGCGTGTAGCGGATTGTCTCGTCCAGCGCGCGCTGTGCCCCGCCCAGCGAACAGGCGCCGATGTTCAGCCGCCCGCCATCCAGCCCGGCCATCGCGATCTTGAAGCCCTGCCCTTCCTCGCCGACGAGATTCTCCACCGGAACACGCACGCCATCGAAATGCACCTGGGCCGTAGGCTGGGAGCGCCAGCCGAGCTTGCGCTCGTTGGCGCCGAAGGACACGCCGGGCATGTCCTTTTCGATCACCAGGCACGAAACGCCCGCCGCGCCCGCCGTGTCCCCTTCATTGGGGCCGGTGCGCACCATCGTGACATAGAGCTCGTTCACTCCGCCGCCCGAAATGAACGCCTTGGAACCGGTCACCACATAATGGTCACCGTCGCGCACCGCCGATGTCTTCATGGCCGCCGCGTCCGAGCCCGAGCCCGGCTCGGTGAGGCAGTAGCTGGAGATGATGTCCATCGGCACGAGACCCGGCAGATATTTTTCCCGCACCCGCGCGTTGCCGAAGCAGTCGATCATCCAGCTCGCCATGTTGTGGATCGAAATGAACGCCGAGGTGGACGGGCAGCCATAGGCCATCGCCTCCATGATCAGCGCGGCCTCCAGCCGGCCCAGCCCGATGCCGCCGGACGCCTCGCCGACATAGATGGCACCGAAGCCCAGGTCGGCCGCCTTGCGGATCGTGTCGCGCGGGAAGATATGGTCTTCGTCCCACTTTGCCGCATGCGGCGTGATCTCGGCTGCGGTGAAGCGTTCGGCGGTTTCGCGGATCGCAAGCTGGTCTGTGGTAAGTTCGAACTGGGTCATGCCCATGCCATAGCGCAGACCCGGGGCTTCGTGCACCAGCAACCTGTCGCAGGTGTGGCAAGGTTGACCTTTGGGGTCGCCTTGTCTATGCGGCCTCCTCTTCCGGCGGGACAAACCGCCGATCCATCACAGCTGTTTGCGGGATTTGCACGATGAAGCGCACCTATCAACCTTCGAAGCTCGTTCGCGCGCGCCGCCATGGGTTCCGCTCGCGCATGGCAACGCCGGGTGGCCGCAAGGTGCTGTCCCGCCGCCGTGCCCGCGGCCGCAAGGTTCTGTCGGCCTGAGCCATGGCAACCGGCCATCCGAAGCCCAGGCCCACGGGGGCCAGGGCAGACGGAGGGCCGATCACCGCGCCTGAAGAGCCGATTCGCGCCGAAGGCCCAGTCGGTGAAGTCACAGCCGCCGATCAAACACCCGCCGATCAAACACCCCGCGATCAAATCGGCTCCCCTGCCCGAACACCGATTTCCCGGATCGTCGCCCGCCGGGATTTTCTTGCCGCCAATGGCGGCGTTCGTGTTCCCTCCACTGCCTTCATCCTGCTGGTAAAGCCGACAGGGCTGGGGGAAACCCGGGCCGGCTTCACGGTATCGAAAAAGGTCGGCAATTCCGTTGCCCGCAACCGGGCCCGCCGGCGTCTGCGCGAAGCCACCCGGATCGCGATGCCGGATGCGGCCGTTCCGGGTGCCGATCATGTCTTCATCGCCCGCCGCACGCAGGAGGAGCGGCCGTTTGCAGATCTGGTCCGCGATACCGGGCACGCACTTGCGAAAGCTCGGCGCAAGCTCGCCGGCAGCACGCCCCCCAGCGCATGACCCTGCGCACCCTTCCCGCCCGCGCTGTTGCGGGGGTGTTCCGGTTATGGCAGCTCACCGTTTCGGTCGTGTTGCCGCCATCGTGCCGATTCCACCCAAGCTGTTCCCATTACGGCATCGAGGCGATAAAGCGGCACGGTCTCATCGCCGGGCTGTGGCTCACGGTGGGGCGCATCGGCCGCTGCCACCCTTGGGGTGGCCACGGCCATGATCCCGTTCCAGACCGTTTTTCCGTCTTCCAGACCAGCCGCCGCACCACGAACGGCGACAAGAAATGACAGGGTTTCAACCAGTGATCGGCACCAACACGTGACAGGCGACAATCGCAACCTGGTCCTCGCAGTCCTGCTGTCGGCCATCGTGCTGTTCGGCTGGACCTTCATCGCCGAACGCCTCTTTCCTGCCCCCGCGCCGGTGGAGCAGGCTGCCCCTGCCGATGCCGGGCCCGGTGCCGCCGACGTTTCGACGCCCGGCGCTGGATCGGCACCCGGCGCAATTGCTGCTCCGGGCCCGGTTCCCATGTCCGCCCAAACCGGTGTTCGCGCGCTGCCGGCTATCCTTGCCGAAACGCCCCGCGTCCGCATCGAGACGCCGCGCCTCAGGGGCTCCATCAATCTCGTCGGCGCACGAATCGACGACCTCGTCCTCACGGACCACAAGGTTTCGATCAAGCCCGATGCCGCGTCTGTCCGCCTGTTTGCGCCGTCGGGTGCAAAGAACGCCTATTTTGCCGGCTTCGGCTGGGTCGGGCCCGGTGCTCCACCGGTCGACGCCCGCTGGACCGCATCCGCGCAAGTGCTCTCGCCCGGCAATCCCGTTACTTTGCGCTGGGTGAGCCCGGAAAAGCTTGCCTTCGAACTGGTGATCGATGTCGACAAGAACTTCGTCTTCACCGTCACCGAACGTGTTCTGAACGGCAGCGCCAGCCCGGTCGCGTTGCGATCCTTCGCATATGTGAACCGCACCGGCCGGGGAACCGAAACCGACGCCTTCAACCTGCACATCGGCCCGGTCGCCGTTCTCGACGGAACGCTGAAGGAAGGCGAGATCAGCTACACGACGCTGACCGACGACGGCCCACAAAACTTCACCTCAAAGGGCGGCTGGCTCGGCATTACCGACAAGCACTGGCTCGCCGCCCTCATCCCCGACCAGGCCGCCAATATCGAGGCCCGCTTCACCGCGGCCGATGGCGACCGCTACCAGACCGACTGGCTGAAGCCTGCTGTCACGCTTGCTCCGGGCCAGGCCACAAGCGGCACCAGCCACCTGTTCGCCGGTGCCAAGGAAGTGAAGCTGCTGAACGCCGTGCGCGATGATCTGGGCGCACCCCTGTTCGACCGGGCGCTGGCTTGGGGCTGGTTCTGGTTCATCGCCCAGCCGATCTTCGCGCTGCTCGAGTGGCTCTATGGCATTTTCGGCAACTATGCGCTGGCCATCGTGGGGCTCACGCTCATCGTCCGCGCAATCCTCTATCCCATCGCCAACAAGCAATATGCCAGCATGGCGAAGATGCGCATTTTCGCACCGAAAATGAAAGAATTGCAGACCAAGTACAAGGGCGACAAGCCCAAGCAGCAATCGGAGATGATGGAGCTCTACAAGCGGGAGAAGATCAACCCGCTGGCCGGCTGCCTTCCCATCCTGCTGCAAATTCCGATCTTCTACGCGCTCTACAAGACCCTGCTCATCTCGGTGGAGATACGCCACCAGCCGGCGTTCCTGTGGATCAACGATCTTGCCGCGCCCGATCCGCTGACCCCGTTGAACCTGTTCGGCCTGCTGCCGTTCAGCCCCCCTGCGGTCATCGCCATCGGCATCCTGCCGATCATCCTTGGCATCACCATGTATGTGCAGTTTAAGCTGAACCCGCAGCCGATGGACGAAATCCAGCAGAAGGTTTTCGCCTGGATGCCGTGGATCTTCATGTTCATGATGGCGCCGTTCGCAGCCGGCCTCCAGATCTACTGGATCGTGAACAACCTGGTATCGATCCTGCAGCAGTGGATTCTGATCCGGAAATACCCGGCACCCGCCCCCGCGCCCGAGCCAGAGCCTGTGAAAACGGGCGCGAAATGAACGACACAAAGGGTGTGGATGGGGCAACGACAGCCGAAACCGGCAAGCTGACGGCGGCCGCCATAGAGGCCGCGCGCAAGCTGTTCGCGGGGCCCATCGCATTCCAGCTTTCGGCCCCCAAGCTTGAGTTCCTGCCGCCGGCCAACCTTCCCGAAGTGGCGTTCGCGGGGCGTTCCAATGTCGGCAAATCCACGCTGCTCAACGCGCTCACCGGGCGGCAGGGCCTTGCCCGCACATCCAACACGCCGGGCCGCACGCAGGAGCTGAACCTGTTTCTGGTGGGCGAGCCCCCCGTGCTGCGCCTCGTGGACATGCCGGGCTATGGCTATGCGGAGGCCCCCAAGGATGTGGTTCGCCAATGGGCGCTGCTGATCGGCGATTATCTGCGCGGGCGCCCGACACTGAAGCGCGTGCTGGTGCTGGTGGATGCCCGCCACGGCCTGAAGCCGGTGGACCGCGAGATCATGGACCTGATGGACAAGACCGCAGTTTCCTACCAGATCGTGCTGACCAAGGGCGACAAGGTGAAGACAACGGAACTCGCCGCCACACTGGCTGCGGTGGAGGAAGAGGCGCGCAAGCACCCGGCTGCCCACCCGGTGCTGATCGCGACCAGCAGCGAGACAAAGGCCGGAATTCCCGAACTCCGCGCCGCAGTGGTGGCCGCAGCGTTCGCCTAGAGCGATCCGCGTTCTGATTGCATCAGAACGGCCGCTCTAGCCTGTTGTTTTCCCGCATGAGCTTTCCATGCAGGTGACCACCGACACGAAACTTACTCCAGAAAGCATCCTTGGTATCAGGCCCCCGCCTGCCTGTCCGGCGGCAAAATGGTAGAAGAAATTGCGCCATTGCCCTGCTAGGGACGCAGTCGCACAGGAGACAACATTGAAGCCCTTGAATGCCCTTACCGTCGGTGGCCGCACCTTCCTTCCCCTTGTCGAGGGCGGCAAGGGCGTCAGCGCCACGAACCACGCCTCGGCCGGGGCCTGGGCCCGCGCCGGCGGAATCGGCACCGTCTCGGCGGTGAACGCCGACAGCTACGACGCCGATGGTATCCCCATCCCGCAAATCTATCACAGCCCCACCCGGCCCGGCCGCCACGAGGAACTCGTCCGCTACGCAATCGATGGCGCGGTCGAACAGGTGAAGCGCGCCCATGATATCGCATCGGACGAGCTACGCGCCGGCCGGGGCGCTCTCAACATCAACGTGCTGTGGGAAATGGGTGGTGCCCAGCGTGTGCTTGAAGGCGTGCTGGAACAGACCAAAGGGCTGCTCCACGGCGTTACCTGCGGCGCGGGCATGCCCTACAAGCTGTCCGAAATCGCGGCACGCCACGAAGTGCACTACTACCCCATCATCTCCTCGGGTCGCGCCTTTCGCGCACTGTGGAAGCGCGCCTATTCCAAGGCGTCCGAATGGCTGGGCGCGGTCGTCTACGAAGACCCATGGCTCGCCGGCGGGCACAACGGCCTGTCGAACGCAGAAGACCCGCGCCAGCCACAAGATCCCTATCCCCGCGTGAAGGAATTGCGCGCGGTGATGCGCGAAGGCGGGATCGCCGACAGCGTCCCCATCGTGATGGCCGGCGGCGTCTGGTATCTTCGCGACTGGGCCGACTGGATCGATAACCCCGACCTCGGCGCGATCCTGTTCCAGTTCGGCACCCGGCCACTCCTCACGCAGGAAAGCCCGATCCCGGATGTGTGGAAGGCGGAGCTTCCGCTTCTGGACGAGGGGGACATCCTGCTCCACAAATTCTCGCCCACCGGCTTTTATTCAAGCGCAGTCCGCAACACTTTCCTGCGCAGCCTGGAAGGCCGCACCGAACGGCAGATCGGATTCAGCGCCAAGGCCGACGGGGATCGGCAATACACGCTGGATGTCGGCGTCGGCCGCAAGACCTACCATGTGACGAAAGACGATCTGAACCGAGCGCGGGAATGGTTCGGTGCCGGATTCGATACAGCGCTGAAGACGCCCGACAACACGCTGATCTTCGTAAGCGCCGCGGAATCGAAGATGATCCGCAAGGACCAGGCCGATTGCATGGGCTGCCTGTCCCACTGCGCCTTTTCGGCGTGGAAGGATCACGACAACTTCACAACCGGCTATCTGGCGGACCCGCGCAGCTTCTGCATCCAGAAGACGCTTCAGGCCATCGCCCACGGAGCAGACCCTGACGGCGAGCTGATGTTCGCAGGCCACTCCGCCTTCAACTTCAAGACCGACCCCTTCTATTCGAACGGGTTCGTCCCCACGGTGAAGCAACTGGTAGACCGCCTGCAAACGGGCGACTGATACCGGGGCATCGTCCGGTGCAGGTGATTGCCCCTGATCGGATCATGCTCCATTGCCCCCTATGGCTTTCCCGGCACAGTCGCGCTGGCAGCCTCTGCCGGCAGAGTCGCGCTGTCACAGCCGCCCGGTATCGCATAGGCCGGCAGCGGGATGTTCTCCAGCGCGGCTGCCAGCGCCTTCGACCAGCGGTCCCCGAGGTCGTGATAATAGGCATCCTGTTCGCCGATCCGCGTGATAGCCGCCACCGACTGGCCGGGCCTTACCACCAGCATGTCGATGGGCAGGCCGACGCTCAGGTTGGAGCGCATCGTCGAGTTCATCGAAAGAAGCCCCAGCTTCATCGCCTTGGGCAGTGGCGTGCGATAGTCCAGCATGCGGTCCAGAATGGGCTTTCCATATTTCAGCTCGCCGATCTGGAAATAGGGCGTATCCATCCCGCATTCGATGAAATTGCCCTCGCCATAGATCAGGAACAAGCGCGGAGCGCGGCCATCGATCGATCCTCCGACCAGAAGCGTCACGCCGATCTCCACGCCCTCCTGCTTCTGGATCGTGGTTTCGATGTCCTTCTTGGCGCCCACCATCGCTTCCCCGATGATCTGCGCGACCCGGAACATGCTGGGCGCCGTCTCCACGAACTCGGGCTCCAGGCAACCCGGCAGGGTCACCCCTTCGTGCAGCCGGTTGATCAGCGCCTGCGTCGTGCTGAGCGATCCGGCCGATGCGATCGCGACGATCCGCTTGCCATCTTCCCCGAACACGCGGAGCTTGCGGAAGGTGGAGATGTTGTCGATCCCGGCATTGGTGCGGGTGTCGGCCATCATGACCAACCCCTCCTTCACCAGCAGCCCCATGCAATAGGTCATCGACGCGCCCCCGTTCCGCCCTGCCCCGCAATCAGGATTGCGACTGGGTCTGCGTACCAGCCTGCGATCCGCGCGGGGCCGCACTCTCCCGCCCATGCACGCCCACTGCAAGCGATTCGCGCCCGCCGCCGCGCCGGGTGCCGCGAACCGGGGCGGCCTGCTGGCTGTCGAGCCCGGCTGCGACGCGGATATGCCCTTCGGTTGCGCTGACCCCGTGGGTCGGGTCGAAGCCAATCCAGCCCAGCCCGTCCACATGCGCTTCGGCCCAGGCGTGCGCCGCTTCCTGTTCGGGGTGATCGGGGGCGGCATAATGCCCCGAAACATAGCGCGCCGGGAAACCCAGGTGGCGGGCGGCCGCGATGAAGATCTGGCTGAGATCCTGGCAGACGCCGCGGCCAAGGCTCAGCGCGGTGTCGGCATCGGTCACCATGTCGGTGATCCCCGGCTGGAACGCCATCCGGTCGCGGATGCCCTGCATCAGGCCATGCAGTGTCTCGATGGGGTCGGGCTTCGCATGGCATTCGGCCAGGATCGCGATGGCCGGCGTGATCGTGGTAAGCGCCGTGCTGCGGCGGAAGAGGATCGGCGGGAGCGGCTCGAAAGCGCCCGTAACGAACCCGCCGCTGTCGCTGGTGATGATGGTGCCCGATACGTGCAGGATCAGGCTGTCCACCGCCTTGTCGGCGTAGAACATGTGGCAGAGGTTCCCGTAGGCGTCGGTCAGCGGCATCAGCCGGCCATCCGCATCGACATCGAGGCGCCATTGCACCACTTGCTGGCAATCGGCCTCGCGCGGGGTCAGTCGCAACAATTGCACGATGCCGGCTGCCGGCTCGTAATAGGTGTAGCGCGTGATGTGGTCGATCAGCAGGTGCATCAGAACAGATACTGTTCTGCGATAGCTTCACCCAGATTGTTGTTTTCGGCAAGGAACCGGGTGAGGAATTCGTGCAACCCGCCCTGGAACAGGGTATCGATATCGCAGGCCGCAAGGTTGCGGAGCGAGGCCGACGCGATGCGGTTGGCAGGTCCCCGCCGCCCGCGCGAAGCGGCCAGCTGGTCGAGCAGCCAGACAGCATCTTCCATGCACGAAATCAGCGATCGCGGCATTGCGCGGTTGAAGATGAGGAGATCGGCCACCAGCCAAGGTTTCACCGATTCCCGATAAACCCAGCGATAGGCCGTCAGCGCGGACACGGTGCGCAAAAGCGTGGTCCACTGGAAATAATCGAGGCTTCCGCCGACCGGTTCGGTGCGCGGCAACAGCAGATGGTATTTCACATCCAGCAGGCGGGCGGTGTTGTCGGCGCGCTCCACCGTGGTGCCCAGCCGCAAGAACCAGTATGTCGCCTCGCGCAGCTGGGTGCGGTGCGCGGCCCCGGCAAACATCAGCAGCGCGTTCTTGATGCTGTCGGCCAGCCGCACAAGGGTGGCGCTGTCCGGCGTGCCATCGCCGAAGCGCTGGATTTCATGAAAGGCGCCGTTCACCGCTTCCCAGGTTTCCAGCGTCAGAGCGGTGCGAACGGACCGGCCGTTGGCCCGCGCAGCCTCAAGGCAGCAGCGGATGGAGGAAGGATTATCGGCATCCAGCGTCAGGAAATGGCCGACATTCGCTTCATCGACGGGCTGGTTGCGTTCGGCAAAACTGTCGTCCACTGCGGCCGACTTGATGGCACTGTCCCACGCCGATTGCGCACCCCCATGGGACGCCGGAAGCGACGCCAGCCGCACTGTCGCGTCGATCAGCCGGCACAGGAAATCCGCCCGCTCCAGATAGCGCCCCATCCAGTAGAGGTTGGAAGCAGACCGCGACAGCATCAGAGATGCTCCAGCCAGAAAGACCGCGATAGCATCAGAGATGCTCCAGCCAGAAAGACAACCACAGCATCAGAGATGCCCGGGCTTTGTCGGGCCCGGCATCAGCCCGCCTCTCCGGGGCTATCCACGACCCAGGTGTCCTTGGTGCCGCCGCCCTGGCTCGAGTTCACCACCAGGGATCCATCCTTCAGCGCCACACGCGTCAGGCCACCGGGCACGATCTGCACGCCATTGGCGCCCGTCAGCACAAAGGGCCTGAGGTCGACATGGCGGGGCGCGATGCCGCTGGCGGTCAGCGTCGGGCAGGTGGAAAGCGCCAGCGTCGGCTGGGCGATATACTGCTGCGGATTGGCGCGCAGACGGGCGGCAAAGATATCGCGCTCGTCCTTCGTGGCGTGCGGGCCCACCAGCATCCCGTAACCGCCAGACCCGTCGGTTTCCTTCACCACCAGCGCGTGCAGGTTTTCGAGCACATAGGCCAGTGAGTCCGCCTCCCGGCAGCGCCAGGTGGGCACATTGTGGAGGATCGGGTCCTCGCCCGTGAAGAATCGCACGATCTCGGGCATATAGCTGTAGATCGCCTTGTCGTCGGCGATGCCGGTGCCCATGGCGTTGGCGATGGTGAGGTTGCCCGAATGGACAGCGTTCACCAGCCCGGAGACCCCGAGCGCGGAATCCTGCCGAAACACCAGCGGGTCGAGAAATTCGTCATCCACCCGGCGGTACAGCACGTCCACCCGCTTGGGGCCTTCCGTCGTGCGCATGTACAGCACGTCGGCATACACAAACAGGTCCGACCCCTCGACCAGTTCAACCCCGAGTTTGTCCGCCAGGAAGCTGTGTTCATAATACGCGCTGTTGTGGATACCGGGCGTCAGCAATGCCAGGCACGGCTCGCCCGGGCAGCTGTTGGGGGCAACTGAGGTGAGCGTTTCCAGCAGCGTTTCGGGGTAGGTTTCAACCGGGCGAAGACCGCCGCCACGCTGGGCGATCTCGTGGATCAGTTCGGGCACCAGCCGCAGCATGACCTCGCGGTTTTCCAGCATGTAGGAAACGCCCGACGGAGTCCGCGCATTGTCCTCCAGCACGAAAAAGTCGTCCGGCCCGGTGCGAACCAGATCGATGCCGGCAACGTGCACCCACACATCCTTCGCCGGGCGGCGGCCCACCTGGGCGAGGCAATATTGCGGGTTCAGCAGCACCAGCTCTTCGGGAACGATCCCGGCCTTGATGCATTCGCGCGGGCCATAGCAATCGGCCAGAAACATGTTCAGCGCCTGCACGCGCTGCTTCAGCCCGTCTTCCAGCCGCCCCCACTCCCCGCCCGAAATGATCCTCGGCACGATGTCGAACGGGATCAGCCGTTCCTGCGCATCGGGGTCGCCATAGACGGCAAAGGTGATGCCGATCCGGCGGAAGAACAGCTCGGCCTGGCGCCGCCGGGTTTCCAGAAGATCACCCGATGCGCCGGCAAGCCAGCGTGCCACTTCGGCGTAGGGCGGCCGGACATCGCCACCGGCAAACAGCCCAAGGCCAAAGGTTTCATCAAAAGCGCGATTGCTCACACCACCATATTGTGCGGCGCAATATGATCGCGCAACAGGTTTCTTGGCAGCCCGGCCCGACAAACCCCGAAGCCCGTTCTGAGCCTGCGCACCACCACGCGTCGAAAACCCGCGCAGAACAGCAGGGTGATGGCGCGAAGGTTCCGATGCAATCGGCCCGACAACGCCAGAGCGGGCCCCGTTCTGATCGCATCAAAACGGCCGCTCCATATCCTTGTGTTCCGCATGGATTTCCGGTTCGGGTTATTCCACCGGGTCGGACAATGCTCTAGTCGGAACGCTCCTGCGGCGCTCGCCCGGGCTCGCGCGGGGCATTACTGGCCGGTCGCTTCCATGCATCCTGAGCGGGAGCCTGTGCCTGAGCCGGAGCCTGAGCCGGGGCAGACTGTGCGGGCGCCCGCTGCACGGCTTCTACCGGGGCTTCCGCCCGCACCGGGGCCGTGCGGATTTCGTCCACACGCCCTTGCTGGCCCATTGGCCTGGTGCGCGCGGCTTCAGGCGCGTTGCGCGGCTGGCGCACTTCGCGCTCGAAACCCTGCTGCGAGCGGCTTTCGCGCTGCCCGTCATCCCGCTGCCCGTTATTCTGCTGCCAGCCATCCTGCTGCCGGTTTTCCCTTTGCCGGCCGTCGCTGCGGGGGTGTCGGCCATCAACCACATCGTCCCCACGCGGTCGCTCCACGCCCGGCCGCGGCTGATATGGTCCGGACTGGCCAATAGCGGGCCGATCGATACCGGGCCGATCGATACCGGGCCGATCGATACCGGAATCCGGCCGGCCGCGCCGAACATGCTGCTGCATGCCCGGCCGCCAGGCATAGGAAGACGGCGCGTGCAACCACCAGTCATGTCCCCACCCATAGCCCCGCCGGGCATGGCGATCCCAGCCGAACGGCGGCAGCGGGGCCCAGCTGTCATAGCCGCCGGACCGACGCCAATCGACCCAGGATGCGCCAAAGCGCGTATCGGGAACCCAGAACCAGCCCAACCGGCTGTCCCGGCCCCAGCGCCCATAATGATATGTCGCCCAGCCGAACGGTTCACTGGAAACCCAGCGGCGGCCATAGCGCGGGTCGGTCACCCAATAGCCGCGCGAATAGGGCTGCCAGCCCGGCCCGACGCCGGCGGGGATGAACACCCGGCCATATCCGGGATAGCTGTCCCACCGGCCATAGCCGGCAAGCGCCCCGTAAAACACACTGACGGAAGCCGCGTTGGACCCCCACCAGCCGACAGGCGCGCCGCGGTCTGCATAGCCGCTGTTGCCATAATATTCGTCTCCGGGAGCTTCGCTCCACATGCCGGTGGAAACGCAACCGGTAAGGGCGAGACCCAGAATTGCAGGCGCTATGAGGTTTTTCATGTCAGTATCATGTACCCGGTCTGCTGAACGCGGGTTGAATGTTTCGTTAGAGCAGGCCCCGTTCCAACGGCATCAGAACGGCCGCTTCATAACCCTGTTTTTCCGCATGGGCTCCCGCTGTAGGAAACCACAGACACGAACCAGCCTCCAAGCCGTCGGGGCTATGCCGCTTCCGCCATCAGCCCTGCTTCCAGGCGCGCCATGTGGTGGTCGAAATCGCCGAACTGCGTTTCGATGATGGAAAGCCGCTTGAAATAGTGTCCGGCCGCAAGCTCGGTGGTGATGCCGATGCCGCCATGTGTCTGCACCGCCCACTGGCCCAGCGCACGCGCGCCCTTGTTCACCTTGGCCTTGGCCTGGCTGACCCACTTCGAACGCAGTGGATCGTCCAGCCGCAGCGTACCCATCAAGGTCATCGACATGGCCTGTTCGGCCTCCATGAACATGTCAACAAGGCGGTGCTGGATCACCTGGAAATCGCCGATCGCCTTGCCGAACTGCTTGCGCTGCCGGGCATAATCCAGCGTCAGCTCGTGCAGCTTCAGCATGGCGCCCGTCGCTTCGGCGCATACGGCCATCGTGGCATGGTCAACCAGCGTCTCCACAAGCGGCAGTGCCCCGCCGTCCGCGCCCAGCAGCGCATCGGCGCCAACCGCCGCATTCTCGAAATACAGTTCCGACGCCATGAAACCATCGACGGTCGGATAATCCCGGCGGACGATGCCCCTGGTGCCCGCTTCCACCAGGAACAAGGATACGCCGTCACGCTCGCGCTGGCTGCCGCCTGTGCGGGCCGAGACAAGGAAATGCGTTGCATAAGGCGCGGCAACCACAACGGCCTTGTGTCCGTTCAGCACCCAGCCGGCACCATCCTTCTTCGCCGTCGTGCGCAGGTCGGCCAGGTTGTAGCGCCCCTGCGGCTCATAGAAGCCCGCGCCGATGACAGCCTCGCCGCCGATGATGGCAGGCACCAGCGCATCGGCATGCGCGCCGCCGGTCGCAACCAGAGCGTTGCCGCCGATCACCACGGTCGAAACATAGGGCTCCACAGCAATTGCCCGGCCCAGCTCTTCCATCAGCACCATCGAATCGACCGGCCCGCCGCCGAACCCGCCATGCTGTTCGGGAAGCGCTGCCCCCAGGATCCCGATTTCGGTGGCCAGCGCCTTCCAGATGCCGGGATCGCGCCCACCATCCATCCTCAGCATCGCCTGCCGGCTGTCGAAATCATAGCTGTCCGCCAGATAGCGGCGCAGCGTGTCGCGCAGCATGGACTGCGTTTCGGTGAAATTGAAATCCATGGGTGGCCTCCCGGAACCGGTGTTCGGGTGCCCGGCCTTACAGGCCGAGCACCATTTTCGCGATGATGTTGCGCTGGATCTCGTTGGATCCGCCGTAGATGCTGGTCTTGCGCATGTTGAAATAGGTCGGCGCCGCGCGGTGCGCGAAATCCGGCCCTATCGGATACTGGTTCGACCCTTCGGGAAACTGCCGGAAATAGGGCGCGGCATAATTGCCCGCCGCTTCCAGAACGAGCTCGGTTATCCGCTGCTGGATCTCGGTGCCCTTCACCTTCAGCAGAGACGATTCCGGCCCCGGTCCCTTGCCCGATGCTTCCCCGGCAAGCGTGCGCAGCTCGGTGAACTCCAGCGCCGTCAGGTCGGTTTCCAGCTCGGCAACCTTGCGACGGAAGAAGGGATTGTGCAGCAGCGACTGGCCCTGCCCGTCCTGTTCGGCCCGCGCAATGGCCTTGAGCTTCTCGATCCCGCGCTTCGACCGCGCGACACCCGCAATCCCGGTGCGCTCATGCGCCAGCAGGAACTTCGCGCAGGTCCAGCCCTTGTTCTCCTCATGGATCCGGTTGCCCACGGGCACCTTCACATTGTCGAGCCAGACTTCGTTCACTTCATGCTCGCCGCCCAGCGTGATGATCGGCTTCACCGTAATGCCGGGCGATGTCATGTCGATCAGCAGGAACGAGATGCCCTCCTGCGCCTTCACGTCGGTTGCTGTCCGAACAAGGAAGAAGCCCCAGTCGGCATGCTGGGCCAGCGTCGTCCAGGTCTTCTGGCCATTGACGATATAATAATCCTGCCCGTCCTCGGTCACGCGGTCGGCGCGGGTGCGCAGGCTGGCCAGGTCGGATCCGGCGCCCGGCTCGGAATAGCCCTGGCACCACCACACATCACCCGAAAGGATTCCGGGCAGGTGCTGTGCCTTCTGCTCGGGCGTTCCAAAGGTGTAGATCACCGGGCCCACCATGTTGATGCCGAACGGCAGCGGCGGGATGGTCTCGGCGCGGGCGGATTCTTCCGAGAAGATGTAGCGCTGCGTCGCGGTCCAGCCGGTGCCGCCATAGTCCTTCGGCCAGGCCGGAGCGGACCAGCCCTTGTTCGCCAGAATCCTGTACCAGGCGAGCATGTCCTCCCGGCCCAGCTCTTCGCCTTCATCCTGCTTTCCGCGCAGGTGGGCAGGGTAATTTTCGGCAATGAAGGTCCGCACTTCCTCGCGGAAGGCAATCTCTTCGGGGCTGAATGCAAGGTCCATGGTCACTCCCTTCGATTATTGGCCGCTAGCATCGCGCAAGCGGAAGGCCAAGCTGGCTGTGTGGCGCAACGGCTTTTCTGTCACACTATGGTCCCGTAATTTCACTTTGTGCTGTGGCATGCTGGCGCAACGAAATCGCTGCGCTAAAGACATGTATCATGTGGCGGCTCCACCAGTTCCCCTTGTGCCCCTTTTCGCGCGCAGTCCGCTTTGCCATGGCAGAGAAAGGGGTGCCGTGCGAACTGGTGCTCGCCTACCCGTGGGAGCGGGGGGAGACATTGTCGCGCCTGAACCCCGCAATTCAGACCCCGGTTCTGGAAAACGGCACACTGACCTTGTGCGACAGCGCCGCCATGCTCGAATATCTGGACGAAACGGTGGAACGCCCGCCGCTGATCGGCGCCGGCGCTGCCGAACGGGCCGAGGCGCGGCGGCTGGCTGCCTGGTTCACCCAGCGGTTCTACAACGAGGTAAGCGCCCCGCTGCTGGCAGAGCGCATGTACAAGCGGCTCGTCAGCCGGGAAATGCCGGATGGCATTTCCATCCGCAACGCCAACCGTGCGGCCGAACTGCACCTGCAATATATCGACGACCTGCTGGATGAAAACCGCTGGCTGGCCGGCCCCACCTTCGGAATTGCCGATATCCACGCCGCCGCCCAACTATCGGTCGCCGACTATCTCGGCGGGCTGGACTGGGGCGGCCACCAGAGCGCCAAGGTCTGGTATTCCGCGCTGAAATCGCGCCCCAGCTTCCGGGCGCTTCTGTCGGACCGGATGGAAGGCGTCCGTCCGCCGCCGGATTATGACAAGCTCGATTTCTGATCTGCCCGAAACCGGGGCAAGCCTTTCCGTTCGCCTTGCAGCGGAGGCAAAGTCGCTAGGCTTCGTTGCCTTCGGGATCGCACCGGCAGATGCCGCGCCCGAAGCCGGCGCGCGCCTGAAGGCCTGGCTGGCAGATGGCTGCCACGCAGACATGCTGTGGATGGCCGACACCGCCGAGCGCCGGGCAAGCCCGCGCGCGCTTTGGCCCGACGTCCGCTCCGTCATCATGGTGGGGCTTCCCTACACGCCCCCGCTCGATCCCGCGCGCAACCTCGACCAGCCCGAACGCGCGACCATCTCGGTCTATGCGCTGGGGCGGGATTATCACGATGTCGTGAAATCAAAGCTCAAGGCGCTCGCCAGCTGGCTCTACCGGCAATCCGGCGAGGGCGTGAAAGTGTTCGTGGATACCGCACCCGTTCTCGAAAAGCCCCTCGCCGAAGCCGCGGGGCTTGGCTGGCAGGGCAAGCACACGAACCTGCTGTCGCGCCACCACGGCAACTGGCTGTTCCTGGGCGCGATCTACACCACCGCCGCGCTTGGCCCGGTGCAGACGCCCGGCGCAAAGGCCAGCTGCGGCACCTGCACCGCCTGCATCACCGCCTGCCCCACGGGCGCCATCGTCGCCCCCTGGCGGGTGGATGCGCGGCGCTGCATTTCCTACCTGACAATCGAGCACAAGGGGCCGATCCCCGCCGAGTTCCGTGCAGCGCTCGGCAACCGCATCTATGGCTGCGACGATTGCCTCGCCGCCTGCCCGTGGAACCGCTTTGCAACCGCGCCGGCAGATCCGGCGCTGCTGCCCCGCGCAGAGCTCGCAGCCCCGCACCTGGCAGACCTGCTGGCGCTCGACGACGCCGCTTTTCGCACCGTTTTTTCCGGCTCCCCCATCAAGCGGATCGGCAGGAACCGCTTCATCCGGAACTGCCTCTATGCGGCGGGAAACAGCGGGATGGCCTTGCTCCTGCCCGCCGTTTGGGCCCTGCTGGATGATCCCGACCCGGTGGTCGCAGACGCAGCGCAGTGGGCACAAACCCGGCTCGGCCAGCACGATCTCCCGTCTGATTGCATCTGAACGAGACTCGCGTCAGTCATCCGGCCCCTCGTCGATGCTCTTCACCTTCCTCCGCGTATAAAGCCACACCACGATGAACACCGGAACGACCGACAGCGCCGCCAGCAGCTCCATCGTGCTGCCGAGCGCGGGCGCCACGCCCTTGAACAGAAAGGACAGCAGCGCCACGGCATAATAGCTGACCGCCATCACCGACAGGCCCTCCACCAGCTTTTGCAGCCGCACCTGCCGCACAGATGTCCGGTTCATCGATTTCAGCAGCGCGACATTCTGCTCCTCCACCGACATTTCCACCCGTGTGCGCAACAGCGACGTCGCCCGCTCGATCCGCACCGACAGGCTTTCCAGCCGGTTCACGAACGAAGCGCAGGTGCGGGCCGCCGGCAGCAGCCGCCGTTCGGTGAACTCCTCCAGCGTGATATACCCGTCCACCGGGCTGCTCGTCAGTTGCTCCAGCCGGTCCGTCGCGATTGAGGTGTAGGCTGCCGTCGCACTCATCCGGAAGGCGGTCGCGGCGGTCAGGGATGTCATTCGCGAGGCCAGGGCCGAAAGCTCGTCCAGCAGCGCTCGGTCCCCCTCGCCCTTCGCCATGCGATCGGCAATATCGACGATGGCGCCCTCGGCTTCGGCCACGTCGCGCGCCTTTTCCTGCGCCATCGGCAGTCCCAGCAGCGCCATGTTGCGGTAATTTCCAAGCTCCTGCACCTTTTGCACCAGCCGGCCCAGATCCATCGGGGAAACGCCGTTCGCCGCAACCAGAAGCCGCCCGAACCCATCCCCGTGCAACAGGAAATCCGACCAGATGCGAACCTTGCCGACATGGCACGACACCAGGTCCAGCGCGCTGAAGGCGACCGCGCGCGCAATGGGCTCGGCCTCTGCCTCCGTCGCGACAATCCCGACCCGCACGGCCCGCAGCACGCCGCCGGGCGCGTCCGTCAGCCAGCCCATTGCCTGCTCGTCATCCTGCAACAGGGTGAACACATCGGCCGCGGCCTTGCGCGGAAAGATCACGGTGGATGTCGTCGCTTCCGAATGGCGTTCCCACACATATTCGATCCCGCCCGGCGCGGTGCCGGAAATGTGGCGGGCGCTAACCTGCGCTTCGGGGCGCGAAACGCCGGGCATGGCGGCAGCGTGGCTGCGCTCGCGGCCATGGTCCGTCGCGTCGATGATCCGGATCACCTGCACCATCTGGCAGGGCGCGGCCAGCGCCGGCATCCGGCGCATGTGCATTTCGGAAACAACGCGGCTCCGCAGCGGGTGATTGGTCAGGGCCATTGCGCTCAATTGCTGATATCGGGTCGGGCCACAAGCCAGCGCCGGAAGGGCCAGTCCACAAGGCCGCTGGCAAACAGCGCCCACCAGACGATAACCGGCTGGAAGGCAAGTCGCGGGCCATGATAGCCCCAGCCCAGGCGGGTGCCGCCGACAGGCACCGACTCCAGCGCATGCCTGATGTTGGCCGGGAACACGCAAACGGCATAGAGTGCCAGCGCACCGCCCGCCCAGGGTCGCAAGCGACGGTTGAACAACGCCAGCGCCCCCGCGAGTTCAGCAAGGCCCGTCAGCAGGATCGTCTGGTCGGGGAACGGCACCCAGGCCGGCGTAATCGCGACAAAGCCCGCCGGCGCAAAAAGATGCGCGAACCCCGCGACAAGGAACACAACCGCCAGCGCCCACCGCAGACCCGTCCGCAGCCGCTCGATACGCTCAGCCCCGGGCATCGGCGGCCAGCGCCGTGTTGAATTTCTGTTCGTTCGGCCCCTCCGGGTTGCCGATCGATTGCAGCATCAGCACAACAGCATGGCCGCGCACCGGGTCCACATGGAACAGCGTGCTGGCAGCACCTCCCCAGCCCCAGGTGCCCACCCGATAGCGTTCCGGTTCGGCACCGGCGGCATCCGAAAGAATGGCCCGTCCACCCGCGCCATTGCCGTCGCCATCACGGAACAGCACGCCGCGCTCCATCAGGTTCGACATGGCGAGCCGCGCCGTGCCGCGCGCCAACAGCCGCGTCCCCTCGAACAGCCCCTCGTTCAGCATCATCTGTGCAAACCGCGCATAATCCCCGGCAGTGCCCACCAACCCCGCGCCGCCCGCCAGCATCGCAGGGCGCTGCGCGAATTCGGTTCTTGCCGGGCCGTCGGAGAGGAACGGCTTGCCCGACGGCTTGAAGGTTTTCGGATCAACCCAGGCATAAAGCCCGGCCAGTCGCCTCTGGCGCTCCGCATCCAGCCAGAAGCCGGTATCGCGCATGCCCAGTGGATCGAAAATCTGCTCGGCCAGCACCCGGTCCAGCGTCTTGCCCGTCAACCGCTCCAGCAGCGCACCCGCCACATCGATGCCGACCGAATAGCGCCATTTCGTGCCAGGCTCGTAATGCAGGGGCAACCGCGCCAGCCGCTGCACGTAGGTGCCGAGGTCCGGTGCCGGCGCGTCGCCCGGCTGCAACTGCCCGGCAGACGACATGGGAAGAATGCCCATCCGCCGATATTCTGTCTCCAGCGGCCCGTTGCCCGCGATGGTATAGGTAAACCCCGCCGAATGGGTCAGCAGGTGGCGCACCAAGATCGGCCGTTCCGCCGGGCGGCTCTCAAGGCTCTTCTCCGGGTCTGTCAGCACCCGCATCCGGCGGAACTCGGGCATGATGTCGGCAATCGGCGTATCGATGCCCAGCTTGCCCGCCGCCACCTGCTGCATGACCGCAATCCCGGTTACAGGCTTGGTCATCGAATACAGCCGCCACACGGTGCTCGGCGAAACCGGGCTCCCGCCTTCGAACAGCGTTTGCCCGGCTGTCAGCCAGGTCGGGTCAAAGCGCCCGGGCTTCACGATGCCCACGATGGCGCCCGGCACCAGCCCCTTCGCCACATAGCCGTCGATCAGCGCCTGGGTTGCCGGATATCGGGCGGACAGGCGGGCAAATGCCGGCGCGCCCGCACCCGCCGCCAGCGCGCTCGTTGCGATGGCAGCCAGCATCTGGCGGCGATCCAGCCTCAGTGCGTTGCCGGCGTTGCCCATTCTTCCAATACCCCCTCCAACTCGTCGAACAGCGGTTGAACCCGCAGCAGATATGGCCGTTCGGCGGCCAGGATCGCGCGGAACAGCAAGCCCTTCCAGTGCCGATCGTCGATCACCATGTCCGGAACAGCAGACGCCACGATGTCGACCAGCCGTTCAGCGGCATGCAGGCGGCCCCACAGATAATCATTCTCGCGGTAGGCCCGGCTGAAGAAGGCCGCAAAGGCGTTCAGCTGCCACCCCTTCAGGCAGGCGCGGGTTCCACCCTTGCGAAGGGCAACCGCATCATCGGGCGAGATGCGGTCCACCTTCATGTCCTCGAAGCTGTCAGACGCGGCGTCCTGCATCAGCGGCATGATCGCAATGTCGTAAAATGGGAAGCCAAGCCAGGTGCGGATCAGGCTGCGCCGCATGATCCGGCCAAAGCGCGGATCGGCCGCGGCCTCCACCAGCACCCGGTCGGTCGAGGCATCCAGCGCCGAAAGCCCCAGTTGATCGGCAAGCCTGTCAATGGCGTCAGCGGCGGCAGCCTGCTCGTCCTTGGTCGAAGTCGCGCCCAGCACGGCGCGTGTCGCTGGTGCCAGCGCCTCGGCTGCGGCGCCTTCGCCAACGGTTCGCCGCGCTTCGAACGCTGCGACAGCCGCATGCAGGGCAGACTTCAGCGCTTCTGCGCCGATCCGCTCGTCCGGGTTGGAAGAGGCCGCCATCTCAGCCCCCAACCGGCGTATGAAAAAGCGAAGCCGACGCACGCGAAACGCGATGTCCAGCTGCTTCAACAGAACCACATAGCCCGATCGTTCCGGGTCTCGCCCCACGGCCAATGCGTGGTCATAGGCCCCGCGCCCTTCCGCAGCGGCTCCCAGCGCAGCGCGCAGCCGCGCAACTTCGGGGCTGCCCAGGCTATCGGGTCCGGCCAGCAGGCGGGTCGCTTCATCCAGCACGTCGCGCAGCTTCAACTGGGCATAGGCCGCAAAGGCAAAACCCGCTTCGTCTGCCGCGACCGACTGGATCCGCGATCGCGCCCGGCCCAACCGCTCCCCGGTCATCGGCAGCAGAAAAAAGCGCGCGCCCACCGCCCGCAGGATCGCGGCATCCACTTCGGGCCGCATCGCATCGGTCACGCTTCGAATCCGGCGGACCCGGCGAGAAAGTGCCTCGATCGTCTCCAGGCTGTCGCGGATCGGCTGCTCGCGCGGGATGTCGGCGAGCGCGCGAAACATGGCGGTGAAGAAGCCGGGCTCGCGCTGGTCCAGCGCGTCCGCTGCATTCCCAAGCCCGGGCTTGGGGTCGATATAGACAAAGCGCCGGTCCACCTCGCGGTGGGCAGGGCGGGTGCGGATGGCGGCGATGGCCGGCCCGAACGGTGCGTTGTTCAGCACGCTGCCATCGATCAGCGCCACATCCTCGGGTGCACGGTCGCTTTGCAACTGGGTTTTCAAAAACGCGGCGCGGCCGGGCCATGCTTCGCCCTTTTCGGCAAGCAGCCGGTCAACCTCGCCGATCGACGCCGGCGGGAACGCGCCGGGAAAGCTGGCCGTCCCGCGCGCCGCAAGCAGCAGCTCCGGCCGCGCCCCGGCCGGGCGGCGCGCAGGCAGCAGGGCATCGCGCTCAGCACCATGCGCGCGGGTCACGGCGGGCGACGAGAAGGCGAACAGCCGGCGATGCTCACGCTCTGTCACCTTGGGAGGCGAATGGATCGCCAGCTCGGTTTTCACGCCCCAATAATCGGTGACGGTGACATACAGGTCGAGTGGCAGGGTCGGCGGCACCAGCGGCGCACCGGGCTGCCCGGCCGCCATTGCATCCATCGCATCATCCAGCATGCGGGTCATCGCATCGCCGGAAAAAGGCGGCTTGAACCAGCGGCTGCGCACAAAACCACCCAGCTTCAACGCAACTTCGGCCCGAACCCCGGGATCATCGACCGATGCAAGGCTTGCGGACTGCCGCGCCGCATACCAGGCAACAGGCTCCTTGTAGAATTGCGCCAGCCGCTGCGAAACGGCACCCCTGCTGCGGGCAGCAGGATCCAGCAGATGCTCGACGTCGGCCTTTTCCAGCCACATGTCGCGCAGCGGCTCCATATCGTGCCCCAGCGTGATCGCGTTGGACAGCAGAACCGCATTGAGCCCGCCCGCAGACGCCCCGGTCAGGATATCGCAGATGACGGAAAGATCGGTGGTGGTCCCGATCATGTCCAGAAACGCGTGCCATACGGCCTCGGTATCGGCTGCGCCGGCGCTTTGGGCCATTGCCGATTGCGCGCGCTTGCGCGCCTCGCTGGCCCGCAGCAGCTTCCACAGCTCCTTGGTGACGCCGTGCATATAGACCGCAAGGCTGATCCCGCCATAACAGACCAGCGCCAGGCGCAGTTCCTTCTGGCGGATCATCCGGGCGCTGCGCTGCGGAACGGGGCAATCCGGGGGCACACGGCAGTACGCCTAGAAATCCGCGATCACCTGATCGGGCGGGCGGTGCCCGTCTCCGAACATGCGGATATTGGCGATCACCTTTTCTCCCATCGCCTGCCGCCCCTCGAAGGTGGAGGAGCCCATATGGGGCAGCAGCACCACATTGGGCAGCTTCATCAGCCTTGGCGAAACTGCTGGCTCATGCTCGAACACGTCGAGCCCCGCGCCGGCGATCCCCCCGGTGCTCAACGCCGACACCAGCGCCTCCTCGTCCACCAGCGCCCCGCGGGCGACATTGATAAGATAGGCATGCGGCTGCATCAGCCGCAGCCGGTCCGTGCTGATCATGTGCCTGGTCTCGGCGGTTTCCGGGCAATTCAGGCTCACGATATCCACCCGCTCCAGCATGGCATCCAGTGTCGGCCACCAGGTCGCTTCCAGCGGCGCTTCGACTGCGTTGGGCAGGCGGTGGCGGTTGTGATAGTGGACCGAAAGCCCGAAGGCCCGCGCGCGGGAAGCAACAGCCTGCCCGATCCGCCCCATCCCCACGATTCCCAGCCGCTTGCCGGTGATGCGGTGGCCCAGCATGCCCGTCGGGGTCCAGCCGGCCCATTGCCCGGCCCGCACCAGCTTTTCCCCTTCCGAAAGCCGGCGCGGAACCGAAAGGATCAGCGCCATGACCAGGTCGGCCGTATCGTCCGTCAACACGCCGGGCGTGTTCGTCACGGTGATGCCGCTGGCCCGGGCGGCGGCGAGATCGATATGATCGACCCCGGTACCGAAATTCGCGATCAGCTTCAGCGCCGGGCCCGCGCCACCCAAAAGGCTCGCATCGATCTCGTCGGTCACGGTGGGCACCAGCACATCGGCCGTCGCAAGCGCCGCCGCCATCTGCGCGCGGGTGAAGGCCGCATCGGCGAAATTCAGGTCCACATCGAACAACTCGGCCATGCGCGTTTCCACGGCCTGGGGCAGGCGGCGGGTCACGATCACGCGGAGCTTGCGATCATATTTGGCGAAGCGGGGAGCGGGCATGGCCGCATGGTAGGCGGCGGCGCCCCACCGGCGCAACCCTGCCAACAAGAAAGGCCGCACCGACACCATCGCCCATGCCCCGCACTTGCCAACAGGCCTGCACTTGCCAGCACCGCCCATGCTTGGCAGGGAAGCTGTCATGCACCGCGCAACCCCCTTCCTTCTGATGGCGCTCGCCGCCCCGCTCGCCGCACAGGCTCCGCAGGCCCCGCAATCAGCCCCTGCAGACGCATCGCGCACCGCTGAACCCGGCAAACCGGAACCCAGCAACAAGGATGCCGTGAAGTACCGCTCCGGCCTTCCCACCCCGCGCTTTGCCTCGCTGCGGGCCAAGCGCGCTTTCATGCGCGCCGGGCCGGGCAAGGAATATCCCGTCACCTGGGTGTTCATCCGCACCGGCACCCCGCTGGAAGTGACGGCGGAGTGGAACGTGTGGCGCCGCGTGCGCGATGCAGACGGCACCGAGGGCTGGATGGACCGCGCCATGCTGTCCACCGACCGCACCGTCCAGATCATCCGGCAACCGCGTGAGCTTCGTGCCCGCCCGGATGTCGGCTCGCCCATTGTGCTGCGCGCCGAACCGGGCGTTGTAATGCGCGTGACCATGTGCGCGGACCGCTGGTGCCGGGTAGAGGGCGATGGGCGAAGCGGCTATATGCTGCGCGAACATGGCTTTGGAACCTATCCGCAAGAAACCATCGGCTGACGCTGCCATTCCGGCCCGATGACGCCCCTCGCCATCCTTCTGCTGGCGACACTGTCGCCGGTCCTCGCGCTGGCGCTGATCGGGCTGGGCATCGTCTCGCTCCGGTACTATCGCCGCGCGCAGCGGCTCGATATCGAAGCCCGGCACGATCCGCTCACAGGCCTTCCGAACCGGCGCGGGCTGCAAGCAAAGTGGGATGCGCTGCCGGGGGAAAAGGCCCTGATCCTGATCGATCTCGAGGGATTCAAGGCGGTGAACGACAGCCACGGCCATATTGTCGGCGATGCACTTCTGAAGCAGGTGGCCTTGCGGCTGGCCTCTGCCATCACGCCGCCCGGCATGGTCGCGCGCTGGGGCGGCGATGAATTCGTGGCCCTGATTCCGGCCGATCGGGTCGAAGCGCAACAGGCCCTGATCGGCAACGCCAAGGTGATCGCCTATGATCTTTCAGCCAGCGGCGGGCCGGCCTCCGTCAGGGTCGGTGCGCGGACCGGCGTTTCCATCGGCGCGGCAGACCTCGAAAGCGCGATGCAGGCCGCAGACAATCACCTGATGGGCAACCGCGCCTGAAACAGCCCGGACAACACCGCGCGAACCTCCGGCCCCACCAGATCCTCGGCAATCAACCCCGGCCCCATCGCCTGCCCCAGGGCCCCATGCAGATGGCATGCGGCCGCCGCCGCCTCGAACCCGGCCATTCCCTGCGCCAGAAGGCCGGTGATGAACCCGGCCAGCACATCGCCGGACCCGGCCGTTGCCAGCCAGGGCGGCGCATTGGCGTTGATGGCGGCGCGGCCATCGGGCGCGGCAATCACGCCGTCGGTTCCCTTCAATACCACCACAGCGCCGGTCCCGGCAGCAGCTGCGCGTGCCCGATCCAGCTTCGTTCCCGCCAGCACCGGAAACAGCCGGGCAAACTCGCCCTCATGCGGGGTCAGCACCACCGGGCGATCATGGCGGCGCACCAGCCGGGCCAGATGGCCGGGATCGTCGGCAAAGCCGGTCAGCGCATCGGCATCCAGCACCAGCGGCTTGCCCGATTGCAGCGCAGCGCCAGCCACGCAGCGCGCAGCTGGCCCGGCGCCCGGGCCAACGCAGGCCGCCCGCAGCTTCGGGCTGGTAAGCAGCCGCGCAAAACCCTGCGCATCGGCCTCGGCCAGCATCACCGCCGTCAGATGGGCCGCGTGCACCATCAGGGCATCACGGGCGCCCGCAAGCGTCACGGCCCCTG
>Ga0105045_10000247_pt1 | contig 36080 bp, 27 predicted proteins | sample MAT02_FD_78089 | JGI IMG/M metagenome (GOLD analysis project Ga0105045, IMG submission 78089) | Freshwater microbial communities from Lake Fryxell liftoff mats and glacier meltwater in Antarctica - MAT-02 (megahit assembly) | ecosystem: Environmental > Aquatic > Freshwater > Ice > Liftoff...
GCGCCACACGCAACGCCGGAGACATGATCACCCGCCTGACGCTGACCTACAACCGGACGCGGCAGGCCGTGATCACCAAGGAACTCATCGAAATCATCTCGGGCGCAGAGGCGCTACAGTGATCAAATCTGTGGGAGCAATTCTGACCGTCCTAGGGCTCGGCGCTCCTGCTGAAGCGGCAAACTGGCAGGTTGCGCTCGTATTTGGAAATGAAGAAGTATATCATGTCGACACGACCTCTATTTAAGAAGCGGTCCTCGAACTAAGGCATAGGTCAAGATAGACCGTGAAAATAGAAACTTTTCTGAACAAGAGATACGAAACATTGAGAAATCGAAACAACTTCGTGAGAAAGACTCATTGAGCCATAATGGATCTTTTTTTGTTTGACCAACCCCCACTGCGACTGACGACGCAATTATCGAAAAAAAGTTGCACTATGTATTTGATTGCGGGAATCGGAGTCTATCTGCGCCAACCGGTGCAAATTATTTATCTTCCGGTTGCACAGCATTCAGTTGGGATTACAAGTAATGGCAAGTGGAACTGGGACGAGTAATCCCCGAAACAGTCGGCGAGGCTCTTCTCAATTTCGCCTGTTCGCCGAATGCCAAGCGATGATCTGAACAACATTTGTATGGAAGCAATTTCCAACAGTGTCGGGTGGATCACCCAAGTTATAAGCGCCGCCGTCGACGTCGCGTTCGACGACAATCTATCGGAGAAAGCCTATGATGGTCCGTCCTGTCCTGCTGTCACTGTTCGGCTTTGTGGTAATTTCCGCCGCGCCCGTTGGCCCTTCGCCAGCAGAATTTACCAAGCTTCGCACCGCCAAGGGCGAATCCTGCCCGCCAATCCGCAAGCTGGCCTGCACCCAACTCGGCGATCCGACGGAGTACAGGTGCAGCTGGCAGGAGCGGTTCAAGGGCAAGAGCTGGACCGGCAGCATCGCATTTGTTGCAAAGGACGGCAAAGGCTGGACATGGCTCGACGGCGGCCCTCGCTGCTCGTCGCTGCCGCAGAGCTGACGCCAACCAAGACTCATTTCTATGTCTTCGCTGTTTCAAACTTTGTCTGACTGAATAGGACACCCAGATGGCAACCCTCCCCACAAGCAACAATGTCGGTCGTATCGTCCAGGTGATCGGTGCCGTCGTCGACGTTGCGTTCGAAGACCAGCTGCCCGCTATCCTGTCCGCGCTTGAAACGCGCGTCGAAGATCGCCGCCTCGTTCTCGAAGTCGCCCAGCACCTCGGCGAATCGACCGTGCGGACCATCGCCATGGATACAACCGACGGCTGTGTCCGCGGCCAGGAAGTGGTTGACACCGGATCGCAGATCCGCGTCCCCGTCGGCCCGGCAACGCTCGGCCGCATCCTGAACGTCATCGGCGAGCCTATCGACGAGCGCGGACCCGTGGACGCCACCCAAACCGCGCCGATCCACGCAGAAGCCCCCGCGTTCATCGACCAGTCCACCGAATCGTCCGTCCTCGTCACCGGAATCAAGGTCATCGATCTCCTCGCCCCCTACGCAAAAGGCGGGAAGATCGGTCTGTTCGGCGGTGCCGGCGTCGGCAAGACGGTGCTGATCCAGGAACTCATCAACAACATCGCGAAGGGCCACGGCGGAACGTCCGTGTTCGCCGGCGTCGGCGAGCGGACCCGGGAGGGCAATGACCTCTATCACGAGTTCCTCGAAGCCGGCGTCATCGCCAAGGATGCCGATGGCAATGCCACATCGGAAGGTTCCAAGGTCGCCCTCGTGTTCGGCCAGATGAACGAGCCCCCGGGCGCCCGCGCGCGGGTCGCACTTTCGGGTCTCACCATCGCCGAATATTTCCGCGATGTCGAAGGGCAGGACGTGCTGTTCTTCGTGGACAACATCTTCCGCTTCACCCAGGCCGGTTCCGAAGTGTCCGCCCTCCTCGGTCGCATCCCGTCGGCCGTGGGCTACCAGCCCACGCTCGCCACCGACATGGGTGCCCTTCAGGAGCGCATCACCTCAACAAACCGCGGCTCGATCACCTCGGTGCAGGCCATCTACGTTCCCGCGGACGACTTGACCGACCCGGCGCCTGCCACGTCGTTTGCCCACCTTGATGCCACCACCGTGCTTTCGCGCCAGATCGCCGAGCTCGGCATCTACCCGGCCGTTGATCCGCTCGACTCCACCTCGCGCGTGCTGGAACCCCGCACCGTTGGCGAAGACCATTACCGTGTCGCACGTTCGGTCCAGGAAGTGCTGCAGCGCTACAAGTCGCTACAGGACATCATCGCCATCCTCGGGATGGACGAACTGTCCGAAGACGACAAGCTCGCCGTCAACCGCGCCCGCAAGATTCAGCGTTTTCTCAGTCAGCCGTTCCATGTCGCTGAAATCTTTACCGGAACGCCGGGCGTGTTCGTGCAACTCGAAGATACGATCAAGGGCTTCAAGGCCATCGTCGCCGGCGAATATGATCATCTGCCCGAAGCAGCCTTCTACCTCGTCGGCACAATCGAGGAAGCCGTCGCCAAGGCGCAGAAGCTGGAACAGGCAGCCTGATGGCAGCGCTTCAGTTCGAGCTCGTCTCTCCCGTCAAGCTGATCCGCTCCGGCCCGGTCCACATGGTCGTGGTTCCGGGTACGGAGGGGGATTTCGGCGTTCTGGCGGGCCATGCCCCGATGATGAGCACCATCCGCCCCGGCGAAATCGCCATTTACGCCACAGCCGGATCACAGCCGGAACTGGTGCACGTCGATGGCGGCTATGCCGAAGTCTCGGAAGCCGGGTTGATCATTCTCTCGGGCGATATCGAAACCGTAACCCGTCAATAATACCAGGGCTCGATGCGGAAGACTCATCGAGTTCGGCCGAGCGGCCGGCGCGCGGTCGAGCTTGCGGCGTGCCGCCGAAAGCGACAGGTTTTCATCAATGCGATGCGGTGTAAGACCGCAACCCGGTGCAGGCGTCTTCACTGCACCAGCGAACAGCTCGCCTGCATGGTTCGGATATTGATCCCCACACGGCTGGCTGCCGGATCAGCCCAGCCATAGGCAACAGCCACGTTACCGCCCGCAGGTGTGTGAACATACAGCACGAGGCTCGGCTGGTTCGGCCCGGTCGGCCAGACGACATTGCGCATACGGATCTCGAACTGCTGCGGCACGGCTTCATCCGTCCGCAGCAGCGCCCGGCCGCCCTGGTCATGCATGGCGATTTCGCGCCGGCTCCACCATTGCACAGGGTCCGTTCCAACTTTCGGAATTGCGGCCCAGCAGCGCAATGCTCGCGCCCGCCGCAGGTCCAGCATCGCCCCGCCCTCTCCGGCAATCCTGAGTCCGTCCGCAGTCGCCTCTTCCGTCTTCAGAGCCCTCGCAGCGCCCGACTGCGCACCGAAGGGGTCGACTGGCGTCGCCCGCCAGCTATCCCCCGCTGGCTCCACGCGCAGCCCCACCCACACAGGTGGTGCTTCTCCGGCCTCCTCGGCAAACCGGACCTGTTCCTCGTTCGTCCATGTACCGGCGAAAGCCACTGCGCCAACCAGCATGGCGATCAGGCTCATTTTCCCGCCGCCGCCGCCGCCGCTGGCTCGGCCGCCCCGGCTTTCGCCGCCCGCTCGGCTTCGATAAACTTGCGAAACTCCGTCCATGTCGTCGCATTCGGGCGCGCATCATCGCCGGGCGGAGGATTGCGATAATCCGGGAAGTTGCGGTCGATCTGGTCCACCAGCACCTTGGGCAGCGAATCGATATCCTGCACCGTGGTGCCAGTCGCGTTGAAAACCAGCCCGCCCGGCCGCGATCCCATCTCCATGAACGGCATCCAGGTCGAGAGCCGCACCCAGCTGACAGCCGCGCCTGCCTGCGTCGTCCTGCGGTCCCGCAGCCGCTTTTCGTCGGCCACGAAATTGAAGATTTCCATCGCGTGATAATGGTTGCCGGCATAATCCTGGAAATCACCAGCCAGCGGGTTCTTGTAAAATAGCGGCACTTCAATGTTCCAGAACACAAGCCCATTATCGACCCGCACCGGAAGCGCGTAGGGCTTCCCGTCACGCCCGGTCAGGAACGATGGCGGCTGGTTCACCGGATCATTCTGCACATGGAACACCCGGTTGGTCTTCCCGGTCCAGGGGTTCTCCCAGCGATCCACCACCGCGTTGGTCCTGGGGTCGAGATAGAACATCAGCTCCTTGCTCACCATGCGAACGCCCGGCCCGCGCTTGGGGTCGGTCACGCTCACGCATTGGCGGATGTTCATTCCCTCCACGTTCCACAAATGGCGGTCGGGCTCGCCCTGCACCCGGCTCCACACCCGGCCGGACCAATGGTACACCACCGGCACATTGTCCTTCGTCGAACACTGGATCTTGCGGAACATCGCCTGCGCATCCGCCGGCTTGCCGAAATCCAGCGTTCCAGTGGTCTGAGCACTGGCGGTCCCGGCCATCAGCAGCCAGACCGCTATTCCAACAGTTGCGCGCATTCGTCACTCCCCTCAGCTTCGTTCGCGCCGACCAACAGCGCTTGACAAGAAAGTTGTCCGGACAAATAGCTTTCGGGTCAAGCCGAAAAAAAGGAAATCGCACATGCGCCCAGGTGTCATCGAAGTCGGCCCTCAGCGTTACCGGGAAACCTTCGGCCGCTATTACGAGGATTTCACCGTCGGCGATGTCTATGAACACCGCCCCGGCCGCACCATCACCGAAACAGACAACATCTGGTTCACCCTGCTGACGATGAACACGCATCCAAGCCACTTCGATCATGTCTATGCAGCGAAAACCGAATTCAAGAAGCCGCTCGTGAATTCGCCGCTCACGGTCGCTATCCTTGTCGGCATGTCGGTCTCCGATGTCAGCCAGAAGGCCGTCGCGAACCTCGGCTGGAAGGAAATCCGCATGCTGGCCCCGGTTTTCGCCGGAGACACGCTCTACGGCGAAACCGAAGTGATCGAAAAGCGTGAATCCGCAAGCCGTCCCGAACAGGGCCTCGTCACCGTGAAAACCGTCGGCAAGAATCAGGACGGCGTGATCGTGTGCGATTTCCTGCGCACCATGCTGATCTGGAAACGCGGCTTCGGTCCCGGCGACCAATAGGGAGAGACGTTATGGCCACCGCCTACAGCCAGACCCGCGAGATCGACCCCGATTTCGAAAACCAGCTCCTTGATTCGATCGACAAGTGGATCGAGCGGGATCTGAGGCCTGTCGTGATGCACCATGATCACAACGATATCTGGCCCGCCGAAACGGTGCGCCAGATGCAGGAACTGGGCCTTTTCGGCGCAACCATCGGCCAGGACTATGGCGGCCTCGGCCTTCCCTCCACCACCTACGCCAAAATTGTCGCGCGCATTTCCAGCTTCTGGATGGCGCCTACCGGGATCTTCAATTCCCACCTCATCTGCGCCCTTGCAATCGAGAAGTTCGGAACGCTCGCGCAAAAGGCCCGCTGGCTGCCGAGGATGGCAACCGGCGAAATCCGCGGTGGCCTCGCGCTCACCGAACCCGATGCGGGCACCGACCTGCAGGGCATCCGCATGGTCGCAAAGCGCGATCCTGCGTCGGGCGACTATGTCATCAACGGAACGAAAACCTGGATTTCCAACGGGATCAAGGGCTCGGTCTTCGCGCTGTTGGTGAAAACCGATCCGGATGCAAGCCCCCGCTACAAGGGCATGAGCCTGTTCATCGCAGACAAACCAGTCGGGTCACCGGAGGCGCCGGGGCGCCCCGGCTTTCGCGTCGGCAAGAAGATCGAAAAGCTCGGCTACAAGGCGATCGACTCCGCCGAACTCATCTTCGAGGATCACCGCATCCCGGCAGACCAGCTGATCGGCGGTGTCGAAGGCGAAGGCTTCTTCCAGGCCACCGGCGGCCTTGAACTCGGCCGCATCAACGTCGCTGCGCGCGGCGTCGGCCTCGCCGAAGGCGCGCTACGCCTCGCCACCGAATATGCGCAGCTCCGCAAGACCATGGGCAAACCCATCGCCGAGCACCAGGCCATCCAGCTGAAGCTGGGCGAAATGGTCACCCGCGCCCGCGCAGCCCGCCTCCTCACGCTCGATGCGGCCCAGGCGTACGACCGCGCGGAACGGGTCGACATGGAAGCCGGCATGGCGAAATACTTCGCGTCCGAAGCAGCCGTTTCCAACGCCGAGGAGGCCATGCGTATCTTCGGCGGCTACAGCTACTCCAAGGAGTATGAGATCGAGCGCTACTACCGCGACGCCCTCCTCATGTGCATCGGCGAAGGCACCAACGAAATGCAGCGCATGATCATTGCCAAACAGTGGATAAAGCGGAACCCCGCATGACCCTCCCCCTCGCCGGCACGCGGATCCTCAGCCTCGAACAATATGGTGCCGGCCCCTACGGCACCATGATGCTGGCCCAGCTTGGCGCCGAAGTGATCAAGCTGGAGCCGCCGAAAGGCGGCGACTCGTCGCGGGCCACCGGCCCCTATTTCCTCGGCGCCGACGACAGCCTGTTCTACCAGACTTTCAACCTCAACAAACGATCGCTCACGCTGAACCTGAAGTTGGAGGCGGGGCAGGCTATCCTGCACCGCCTTGTCGAAACCGCAGACGCAGTCACCAACAACGCTCGGGGGGATCTGCCAGCCAGCCTCGGGCTCGATTACGCCGCGCTGGGCAAGGTAAAGCCCGCCATCGTGTGCGTACACGCCTCCGCTTACGGGCGCAGCAACATGAAGGCCGCATCCCGCGACTCTGAAAATGCCCGCGAAGCCTGGCCCGGCTACGACTATCTCATGCAGGCCGAAGCCGGTTTCCTGTCGGTCACCGGAGAGCCCGATGCACCCCCCACTCGTTTTGGCCTCTCGATGGTCGATTTCATGACCGGCCAGATGCTGGCCACCGCCACGCTCGCCGGAATCGTGGGGGCCCGCGCCACCGGCCGGGGCGGCGACTATGATGTCTCTCTGCTGGAAGCCGCCCTGCACCAGACAAGCTATCCCGCCTACTGGTACCTCAACGAGGGCCATGTCACAGGTCGTTCCCCAAGGTCTTCGCACCCCGCCGTCACGCCGTCTCAGCTCTTCCGCACGGCAGATGGCTGGGTCTTCATCATGGCACAGCTCCCCAAATTCTGGGATCGTCTGGTCGAAACCATCGGTGCACCCGAACTGAAAACAGACGAACGCTTCGCCACAATTCCCGCCCGGCTCGCCAACCGCGACACCCTCACCCGGTTGCTGGATGGCATTTTCATGCAGGCCCCGACAGCGCATTGGGTGCAGCTTCTGGGCGGCATCTGCCCCGTTGCGCCCGTCAACGATCTGGCCCAGGCGCTCGACAATCCCTTCATCCGCGAGCGTGGCATGGTCGATACCATCCCCCATCCTGACATCCCGGGCCTGAAGGTTCTCGCCAATCCCGTTCTCGTCGATGGCCAGCGCCTGCCCAACAGCCATGCCCCGAAACTCGGCGCAGACAATGCCGCCCTGCTCGCGGAAATCGGCTACGGTCCAGCCGATGCGGAGGCTCTGAAAGCAGCGGGAGTGATCTGATGGGCCAAGGCAGCCGTGGCAAGCCGGCCGGAAAACTCGGGGGCTTGAAGGTCGTCGATCTTTCGCAGTTTCTTCCCGGCCCGGCGCTCAGCTGCATGCTGGCGGATCAGGGCGCCGATGTCGTGAAGGTGGAACCCGCCGCCGGGGATCCGGCCCGCCAGATGGAACCCTTCGAAGCCGGACAGTCCTTCTGGTTCCGCAACCTCAATCGCGGCAAGACGAGCGAAACGCTGGACTTGAAGTCCCAGGCCGGAAAGGCCCGCCTCTGGGCTCTCGTCGAAAACGCAGACGTCTTCATCGAAGGCTTCCGCCCCGGCGTCATGGCAAGGCTGGGCTTCGGCTACCCACAGGTCAGTGCGCGCAACCCCCGCATCGTCTACTGCTCCATCTCCGCCTTCGGGCAGACCGGTTCGATGGCTGATCATCCCGCGCATGATCTCGGCGCCTGGGCGCTCAGCGGCTTCCTGTCCGTCAACGATGCGCCCGATGGCACCCCGGTCGTCCCCGGCGTCCCCGCGGCGGACATGGCCGCCGGCCTCACCGGCTGTGCCGCGGTCATGATGGCGCTCTACGGCCGCGAACGCAGCGGCAAGGGCGACTATATCGACATCTCGATGTTCGACGCGCTTCTCCCCTGGTGCGCCCATATCGCCGGAGATGCCGTGGTCCACGGAACCCCCATCCGATCGGAGGCGCAACGTTCGCTGGGCGGCGCAGCCTTCTACCAGGTGTACAGCACGAAGGACGCCCGCCACATCGTCCTGTGCGGCCGGGAAATCAAGTTCGCCCGCAACCTGCTCGATGCCCTCGGCCGGGTCGATCTCCTCCCACTGGCCCAAGCGCCAGCCGGCTCCGCCCAGGCGCCCCTCATCGCCTTCCTGCGGGAAACATTCGCCGCCCGCACGCGCGACGAATGGGTGGAATGGTTCCACGACCATGATGTCGCCTTCGCCCCCGTGCTGGATTTTGCCGAAGCGCTCCGCCAGCCTCTCATCCGCGAACGGGGCCTGCTGGTCGAAGCGAACGGCGCGCACCAACTCGCGCCAGCCATCCGATTTGCACTAGAACCGCAATGGCGCGTGAAGGAAGCCCCGCCCCTGTCCTGAACGGCATCCATACCCGCGCTTCGTTGCAGCAGGGACACAGCACAGCCCAATAAAACAAACCCGGCGCGCGTACGGCGGCATATCGCTTGGCAACAGGCAGCCCGGACCTTAGGCTTGGCCTTAACGAATATTTCATAAAGGGGCTACTTGAAATGAAATTTGCACTCCTGTTGGGCGCTGCAGGAACAGCCCTCTTAGCAACGCCGGCCTACGCGCAGACCCCCGCTCCCCCTGAAACGGAAACGGCAACGGCCGCAGCCGACGAGTTCATCGTCGTCACCGGCTCGCGCATCGTGCGCGCGAACCTTGATTCGGCAGTCCCGGTGACGTCGCTGACCGGTGCGGAGCTCACACTGACCGGTGAAGTATCTCTGGGCGACACAATCAACCTTCTCCCCTCCTTTCGCCCGACATTCTCCACCCAGAACTCCGGCCGCTTCATCGGTACCGCTGGGATCAATGCGCTCGATTTGCGTGGCCAGGGCACATCCCGTACGCTCGTTCTGCAGAACGGCCGTCGCCACGTAACGTCCTCACCGGGCGACCAGACCGTCGACGTGAACACGATCCCGACCGATCTGGTCGAGCGCGTCGACGTCGTCACCGGCGGCAACTCGGCTATCTACGGGTCCGATGCCGTAGCTGGTGTCGTCAACTTCATCACCAAGCGGGACTTTGAGGGCTTTCGGGCTCGCGGCCAGATGGGAATCTCGTCCGAAGGGGATCGCCCGACCTATTTCGGCAGCATCACTTATGGCAGGAATTTCAACGAGGGCCGCGGCAACGTTGCCGTCAACTTCGAATACTCGGAACAAGCGCCTCTCTTCTTCACGGACCGCGACCGCTTTGCTGGCGGCTTCTCCGGCCGCACATTGTATCAGCTGACGGAGAACACCACCTTTTCCGGCCCCAACAACGTTCCGGAACCAGCCGCGGGCAATGGCATCCCTGACACTACGCTGCTGTCGGGCATCAAGAACGCCGGCATATCCACGGGTGGCGCCTACACCTCTGCCTGCGCCGGAACGCCAACACGCCGGGCTGTGAACTGCTCGGGCGTGTTGAGCCCAACAAGCCGCAACCCGGACGGGACTCTTAACTTTACTGAGCTGGGTAACATCTTCGTGTTCCTGCCCGACGGCAGTCTGGTCCAGAACGTCGGCCAGCGGGATTTCCGCCCATTTGGCTCGGGGAACTTCGTGGGCGGTCTCGGCTCTACCCTCCGCGAAACGGGTCTCCTCCAGGTGGGTGTCACTCGCTATGCCGGAAACCTGCTGGCATCCTATGAAGTCTCCGATGCCGCGCGCTTCTTCTTCGAAGGCAAATTCGTTCGCACCGAGTCGCTCCAGGAAGGGCAGCCGACCTTCTCGTCCGGCGCGCTGAACCCTGCCTATTCCATCAACAATCCATTCCTCACCACCCAGGCGCGTAACCTGCTGGTGCAGAGCCTTGCGCCCGGCGCTACAACCTTCACCACCTTCCGGTTCAACTCCGATTTCGGTGGCCGCGGGGAAAATCACGAACGCGATCTCTATCGCTTCGTTGCCGGTGTCGACGGCACTTTCCTCGACACATGGCGTTACGAAGCGTTCGTGAACTATGGCCGAGTGGAAACCTTCTACGAAACAAGGGGCAACGTTAACCTCGCCAACTTCACCCGCTCGGTGAACGCGGTTCGCAACACCGCTGGCCAGATCGTCTGCGCCGTCAACGCCGACGCGAATCCTGCCAACGATGACCTGAACTGCGTCCCCGTCAACATGTTCGGTATTGGTGCACCGTCCAGGCAGGCGCTGGACTATTTCCTCTACACATCCAGCCGGGAACAATGGGCTGACCAGCTGAACATCGGTGGCTCCATCTCGGGCGATCTCGGCAAGCTGTTCTCGCTTCCGGGCGGGCCGATCGGCTTTGCCTTCGGTGGCGAGTATCGCGAGGAGGGCAGCTACTCAGCCTTCGACGAGTTCACCCGTTCGGGCGGCACCTTCCTCAATGCGATTGCCGTCTTCGATCCGCCCAAGCTGAAGGTGTGGGACGGTTTTGCCGAAATCCGTGTTCCGATCCTCGCCGGCGTTCCTTTCTTCCAGGAACTCACCGTCGAAGGGGCAACGCGCTTCTCCAACTACAACGTCGGCGGAACAGGCACTGTCTGGGCCTTCAACGTCGGCGGTATCTGGTCGCCGGTTGAAGACGTTCGCATCCGCGGCAGCTGGGCTCGCGCCATACGCGCGCCAACGATGTCGGATCTGTTCGCTGCACAATCACAGACCTTCCTGAACGGTCTGCTTGATCCCTGCGGCCAGCAGAACATCAACAACAACCCGAACCGGGTTGCCAACTGCGCCGCAGCGGGTGTGCCGACAACGCAGACCTTCACGATCGGCGGTGTCACAACCACCGAACCCTTCACCAACCGTCCTGCTTCCGGCATCTCCGGCCTCGGCGGCGGCAACCCCAACCTGAACGCGGAGAAATCGACCAGCTGGACTGTTGGCGGCGTTATCCGTCCGCGCTTCGTCCCGGGCCTCATTTTCTCGGTCGACTATTATGACATCGAACTGGAAGATGCGGTTAACACCATCCTCTCACAGACGATCATCAATCAGTGCTACGATAGCCCGGATGGCATCAACAACCAGTTCTGCAACGCTATCAACCGCAACCCCAACGGCACCTTCGCAGGCCAGCAGAATGTCCTGCATGCCGGCGACACGGCAAACTTCCCTTTGACAGGAAGCTCCTTCCTGCAGGGACCGTTCAACTACGCCCGCCAACGCACGAAGGGCATCGACTTCGATCTCAGCTACACCTACCCGAGCCAGGGCGATTGGAACTTTGGTGCTCGGGCAATTGTTGCGTACCTCATCGAGCGGAACTTCTTCACCTCCCTTACCGAGCCTGGCCGCATCACGCAGCAGAAGTTTGCGCTGGGTGATCCGGAATGGGCCGCGCAACTCCGCCTGAACCTGGGCTACAAGACATGGAATCTGGGCTGGAACATGCGCTACGTCGGCAAGCAGACTGTTGGCACCTTCGAACAGCAGAATTCGGTTCAGGGCCGTCCGCCAACGAACCTGGATGCCTTCCCGGATGTGTTGTATCCTGACTACACCTATCACGATATCCGGATCGAAAAGAGCCTGGGCGATCAGAAGCGTGTTTACTTCGGTATCGACAATGTCGGCGGAGCCCTTCCCCCGCGTGATCTTCTCGGCACGGGTGCAGGTGACTCCATCTTCACCAACACGGGTCGCTTCTTCTACTTCGGTGTGGACGCGAAGTTCTAGAGCATGTCCCGTGTCGGTGGTCAGCTGCATCCAAAACCCATGCGGAAAAAGCAAGGAGGCAGACCGGCCGTTCTGATGCAGTCAGAACGAGACCCGCTCTAGAATAGGAGAACGGCGAGCCTTTCGCCGATCCGAAGAAAATGGAATGGGCGGGGAGCATTTCCCGCCCATCTCTTTGCGTAGCGGTGCGATCCACCCTCCCCACCCCCATAGGTTGCGGACCCCATCACATCTGGCATTGCAGCTTCAAACAGGAGACAGACATGATCGATACCAGCCGACGTACCGCCTTCAACGCCGATCATGAGGCCTTCCGCGACCAGGTCCGCAAATTCTTCGCGAAGGAGCTTCAGCCGAACCTCGATCGCTGGGAGGAAAATGGCCTCGTCGATCGGACGTTCTGGCTGGCCTGCGGTGGAGCCGGCCTCCTCTGCCCCACGGTTCCCGAACAATATGGCGGCCTCGGCCTCGATTTTGGCTACAACGCCGTCATCGACGAGGAACTGGCCTATGCGGGTTCATCCGCCGGCATCACGCTCCAGTCCGATATCGTTGCCGAATATATCGTCACCTACGGCTCCGACGAGCAGAAGGCGAAATATCTCCCGAAGATGATCTCGGGCGAATGCATCACGGCCATCGCAATGACTGAGCCCGGTGCCGGCTCCGACTTGCAGGGCATCCGCACGACAGCCAGGCGCGACGGCAACCACTTCGTAATCAACGGCTCCAAAACCTACATCACCAACGGCCAGAACTGCGATATGGTGATCGTGGTCGCCAAGACCGATCCGGACAAGGGCGCAAAGGGCACCAGCCTGATCCTGATCGATGCCGGAACCAAGGGCTTCAGCAAAGGCCGCAACCTCGACAAGGTCGGCCAGAACTCGGCAGACACGTCCGAGCTGTTTTTCGAAGACGTCCGCGTTCCTATCACCAACTGCCTGGGCGAAGAAAACAAGGGCTTCATCTACCTGATGAGCCAACTTCCGCAGGAGCGCCTCGGAATCGCGATTTCGGCCATGGGTGGCGCCCAGCGCGCCTTCGATGAAGCCGTCAATTTCGTGAAGGATCGCAAGGCGTTCGGGAAGACCATCTTCGATTTCCAGAACACACGCTTCGTCCTCGCCGATCTTAAGGCCAAGCTGCAAGTCGGCTGGGCGCATCTCGATGTCTGCCTCACCAAGCACATGAAGGGCGAACTCGATGCCTATGAGGGGGCAGCAGCCAAGCTCTGGCACACCGAATTGCAGTGGGAAATCTGCGACGCAGCCCTCCAGCTGCACGGCGGCGCAGGCTATATGAACGAGTATCCGATAGCGCGGCTGTGGCGGGATGCCCGCGTGCAGCGCATTTACGGCGGCACGTCGGAGATCATGCGTGAACTCATCGGCCGCAGTATCTGAACCGATGGATCAGGCCATGCGAAACGCGGACTTCACACCTTGCATCGCCGCGCGCTGGCATAGCCCTTGATGTAGGCGCGACGAAGGGACCCCGCCAGAACCGCCGCCTTGGCTTTCTGCTCGGCCTGATGAGCACCCGTGACCCTGCGGATCAACCCGGTGCCCGGAATAAGGCTACCCACGATCGACTCCGCTGCCCCCAGCATCGTCTCGGCAGGGGTTTCGCCGTCAACGCTCTTCTGGTTGTCGACATCAGGGCCCAGAACCGCCGTCAGGCTATCGATTTCCCGCTTGAAATGCACACAGGTCCTCAGACCCGTCATCGAATAGGGTCGCTCCATAACGGCCAACAGTTTTGGCGGGATTTCATCCGTCTTGATGTTGAAGTCCCGAAGCGGCTTCTCGCCCATGTTCTTCAAGGTATCCCCTACCTTGTCGATCGGGCGATCCCGGGCGGCATCCTGGGCTACAGCTGATGTCGCCGACGCCATTGCAAGAGCGGCAAGCAGGGCAAAGGCCATGGGGTTGAACGTCATCGGGGCATCTCCTGGTTGGTGTTCGGCAGCCGATTTGGCCCATCCCATGAACAAGGATAGCAGGCTGCAGTTCCCGATGCGAAAAATCACTCGCCTGCCAGCAGCTCGCGCACGAAAGTGGCAAGGCCCCGCTGTCGCTCGCGTCGCAAACGCTCCGATGTCAGGATGCTGCGGATCTCATGGAGGCACTGGCCCGGGTCGTCATTCACCAGAATATAGTCATATTCCGCCCAATGGCTGATCTCGTCGGCTGCCCTGCTCATCCGGTTGGTGATAACATGCTCCGGGTCTGCCGCGCGCCCCTTCAGCCGATTATGCAGTTCATCCAGGGTCGGCGGCAACAGAAAGATGGAAACAAGATCCCCGCCCGCCTGGGATTGCCGCAGCTGCTGCGTGCCCTGCCAGTCGATATCGAACAGGATATCCCGCCCCTCCGAAAGCGCATTGTCCACCGGGCCGCGCGGCGTTCCGTATCGGTTCCCGAACACATTCGCCCATTCCAGAAGCTGGCCGGTCGCCACCAGCCCATCGAACTGCGCATTGTTCACGAAATGATAGTCGTGCCCGTCCAACTCACCCAGGCGCGGGGTCCGTGTCGTGGCCGAAACGGAAAGCGATATCTGCGGATCACCAGCCAGCAGCCGCTTCGACATGGTCGTCTTGCCGGCGCCCGACGGCGACGACAGCACCAGCATCAGCCCGCGCCGGGATTGCGCCGGCGCGCTCAAACCATCGACTCCGGCTTCACCAGCCGGCGGAATTGCGCCTCCGTCACATGCCCCAGCTTCAGCCCCGCAACCAGCAACGTCGTTCCCTCCCTGTGCGCCACCTTGGCAATCTCTGCGGCCCTGTCATAGCCGATTTCCGGCGCCAGCGCCGTCACCAGCATCAACGACCGCTCCAGCAGCTCGGTCAGCCTTTCGGGGTTGGCCGTCATCCCTTCCACGCAGCGCAGCCGGAAGCTGTCGGCCGCATCCGCCAGCAACCGGATCGAGCGCAGCACATTGTGCGCGATCATCGGCTTGAACACGTTGAGCTGCAGATGCCCCTGCAACGCGCCCACCGTCACTGCAGTGCCATTGCCGATCACCTGTGCACACACCATCGTGAGCGCTTCGGCCTGCGTGGGGTTCACCTTGCCGGGCATGATCGAGCTGCCGGGCTCGTTCTCCGGCAGCGAAAGCTCCCCCAGTCCCGCACGGGGGCCCGAAGCCAGCAGCCGGATGTCGTTTGCGATCTTGGTGCAGCCCGCCGCGAGTGTCGTCAGCGCGCCGGCGACCTCCACCATCGCATCATGGGTCGCCAGCGCCTCGAACCTGTTGGGCGCACAGGCCCAGGGCACTCCGCCGGTAATCTCCGTCAGCGCCGCCACGAAATCCTCGCCAAAGCCAGCAGGCGCGTTCAGCCCGGTGCCCACCGCAGTTCCGCCCTGCGCCAGCCGCCGCAGCCGGGGCCAAAGGTCCACCACCCGCTGCGCACCGTCCTCGCACGTCTGCGCCCAGGCCGAAGCCTCCTGCCCCAACGTCAGCGGCGTCGCATCCATCAGGTGCGTCCGGCCTATCTTCACCAACCCGGCCCAGGTCGCCTCATGCGCCCGGAATGCGGCCGCCAGCCCCCGCAGCGAAGGCAGCAGCCTGTCCCGCAACTCCATTGCGACAGCGATGTGCATCGCAGTGGGAAAACTGTCGTTCGAGCTCTGCGCCCGGTTCACATGGTCATTGGGGTGCACCGGGCTCTTGCCCCCCCGAACGCCCGTCAGCATTTCGTTGGCGCGGCCCGCAATCACCTCGTTCACGTTCATGTTGCTCTGCGTGCCGGATCCTGTCTGCCACACCACCAGCGGAAACTGGTCGTCCAGCGTTCCTGCCGCAACTTCGGCAGCCGCGGCCTCGATCGCGTCGGCTATTTCGGGCGCAAGCCCATGTGCCCGGTTCACCCGCGCGGCTGCCTGCTTCACCAGCCCCAGCGCATGCACAAGGGGCAACGGCATCCGCTCGCCCGGTCCTTCGCCGATGGGAAAATTTCCGATGGAACGCTGGGTCTGCGCTCCCCAATAGGCCGAGTCCGGCACCAGAACGGTACCCATGCTGTCAGCCTCCTCGCGCACCTACTTCTTGCGCTTGAAATCGAAGCTGACGACGTTAGAGCCCGGCTCCCCATCCACCACAGGCGCGTCGGGCGCAGCCTCCTCAACGTCGGGCATCGTCACCACGAATTGCAGGGCAAAGTTGACCGCCGGGTCCACGAACCCGGATATCGCCTTGTAGGGAATGTACAACTTTGCCGGCACCTGATTGAAGGTCAGCCCCACTTCGAAATGGTTGTCCTCCACCGCCAAGTCCCAATACCGGTGCTGGATCACCACCGTCATCTCATCGGGATACCGCTCCAGCAGGTGCTTTGGCATGTCCACACCGGGAAACCGCGTCCGGAACGCAATGAAGAAATGGTGCCCACCGGGAAGCCCGCCCGAAGCGGCCACATCGCTCAGCACCCGCCGGACAACACCGCGCAAGCTGTCCTGCACAATCTCATCATAGGGGATGAGGCTGTCGGGCGGTTCCTGATTTTCGGGCGGCTCGGTCATGGCTCGGCTTCTCGAACGCTCCGTTTTCGACTGGAAGCCTCCAAGTGGCCCCACAAGCAAAATGCGTCAAGCCCGCACTGTGCCGAAATGGGGCCAGCACTGAAATCAAGGAGCCGGTGCAATGAAAGCGGGAAGCGCCTGTTGACCGGTCCCCCACCAATTCCATGCCCGTCAAATGACGGCAATCAGTGGTTCGTTGGAAAAGCGGTGGGGGGTTCTGTTGCCCGGCCCCCCCGGGCCGCTGGTGTCCGATTCTGTTACCGGGTTCGGCCCGAACCCTGCTCAAGCGTTATAACCAGACCTTGTGGGGTCTCAGTTACGCAGCAATCGCAAATGCCTCGTTATCGTTGGCATTTGTGGGTTTTGAACGGTTTAACGGCTCATTCAGGCCGGGCAAAAATACCGTCTTTCAGAACACGTCTATCCTGGTTCGGCCCCATCATATTTCCTCGCTTGGCCCCCAGGTGCAAAGCATCTCGAGGCTGCGCCAGGGAATATGGTGGAGCCGCCGGGTACTGCCCCCGGGTCCGCTGCACCTATTTCACGGCATCATTCATCACCATCTCCGCCCGAAGGCGGCACAACCGATATAGGGGCATTCAGTCACGTTTTGAAGCCCCGCCCCCAAAGAAGCCGTCAGTCCGGGTGCAGAATTGCCAGATACCGGTCGATGACGGCATCGTTGATGGCGTCCCAGTCGAATGCGCCGGCTCTGGCAAGGCTCGAAGCCCCATGCGCCGCGCGCAGATCGATGTTGCGCGCATAGGCGTCCAGCGCATCGGCAAACGCACCGATATTGCCCGGCTGGATCAGCCTTCCCGAAACGCCGTCCGCCACCAAGGAACTGCTGCCCGTCGCCGCTGCCGCCACGGGCGGTACTCCGCAAGCCATCGCCTCCAGGGTCACATTCCCGAACGTTTCCGTGATCGACGGGTTCAGGAACATGTCGAATGCGGCATAGGCCCGGGCCAGGTCCGTGCCAGTCAGGAACCCGGTGAAAGTCGCCCCGGGCAGCCGCTCGGCTATCCAGTCCCCTGCAGGCCCTTCGCCCACCACCAGCATATGGTGCTTCACGCCGCGGGCCCGCAGCTCGGCGCCAACCCCGGCCACAATGTCCAGGCCCTTTTCCAGAACCAGCCGCCCCACAAAACCGATCACCGGAACATCGTCGGCAATCCCCAACGATCGCCGCCACGCCATGTCCCGCATGTCGGGGCTGAAAATGTGGCGGTCCACCCCCCGGCTCCAGATACGGACCCGCTTCGAATAGCCCTCCACCACCAACACATCGGCCATGCTGTCGGATGGCGCATAGATTTCCGCCAGATCGCGATAAAAAGACTTCAGCAGGTTTTCTGCGCCCCGCCGAATGAACCCCATCCGATAATAATCGAAATAGGTTTCGAACCGCGTGTGAACAGACGCCACCACCGGCACATGGCGCCGCCTGGCCCAGGCCTTGGCGCTGTGGCCCAGCCAGTCCGGTGCCGCCAGATGAAGGATATCCGGCTGAAAATGCTTCAGGTCCCGCTCCGCCGCACGCGGCAGCCCAAGGGCCACACGATACTCTCCCCGGCCCGGGATCGGAACAGACGGAACCGGCACCAGCGTGCCGGTATGTGCAAAGGCCGGTGTCCGGGTCACCGGCGAATAGATCCGCGCCTTGTGCCCGCGCGCCTCGATCCTGCCGACGAGCCGGTTCAGCGCCTGGTTAGCGCCATCTTTCACATAATTATAGTTGCCCGAAAACAGCGCAATGCGCATCGGCCGCAGGTCGCCATCCTTGATCATGCCATGCCAGCTAGGCGAAGACTGTGGCGGGCATACGGCATGAAAAAGGGCCCGGCAGCGAACTGCCGGGCCCGATTTCGTTGCACAGATGCGATCAGGCGGCGCGAACGGCCACACCACGGCGACGGCGCGATGCAAAGCCGACCAGACCGAAGCCCATGATCATCATGGCCCAGGTTGCAGGCTCGGGAATAACTCCGGGGCCGGGGACATCGGAACCAAAGGTGATGTCATCGAACACGATCTGGTTGGCAACCCCACCAAACGAGACAGACCGCGCAACACCGTCAAACAGGATACCTGTCGGGCTGAACGGGCAGAACGCGGCGCTGTACCCGGGGCAGGAACCGGCATTGGGCGTAAGGTTCAGGGTCCCCAACAGGTTTCCCGTGCCGTTAAGGCCATCATAGACCGTCACGCTGCCCGCGAACGAAACCGAAACATAGTTGAACGAGAAGCCGGTTTCAAAACCAGCAGCCACGTTCATGAAGGTCTCGTCGCCATCCAGGAAAAACAGCCCGCCCTGTCGCGAATTCGGATCGCCCACGCCGCCACGCGAAGTGTTGGTACAGAAAACCGTCGTCGAGTTCAGGCAGATGGCGAGCGCATTCGAGCCGAACGAAATGCCATAATTGGTCCCGCTCGTGCCGTCACTGCTGACGCCGCCATTGTAGAATTCCTGGATGTTGGCGAAGCCAGACGGGTAGGTCGCGTTGATGCCCTCGAAATTGAGGGACACGACAGCAGCCGATGCCGGGGCCGAAACCGCCAGCGCAAGGCCAAGTGCCATTACAAACTTTTTCATGAGAAGCCCTCCATATTTTGACACCGACAACGGCGCCTAACCACTATTATGCATAAAACATGCCAATCCAGCCTTGAATCATTTCCCATGCTTTTCGCGCTGTTAGCCAACCCCGATTCTTGATCAATAGTCAGATGTGTAAGTTTTTTTTACACCGAAAACAAAAGAGGGCCCGGCAGCGAACTGCCGGGCCCCCGAATGCATCGTCTGAATCAGGCCGCGCTGAACGCAACACGGCGCCGACGGCGCGCTGCAAACCCAACAAGGCCAAAGCCCGTAATCATCATCGCCCAGGTCGCCGGCTCCGGAACAACGCCGCCGCCCGGTTTGTCCGAGCCGAAGGTGATGTTGTCATAGCCGGTCTGGTTCGCAGTACCGCCGAAATCGATGGAGAAAGCGGTACCGGCAAAGGCCACCCCGATGGCAGTCCAATTGCAGAAAAGGCCGCTGGGATCCCCAACGCAATTGTCGTTGTACTGCGCCACGAGATTCAGCGAAGCTAGGATGTTTCCCGTTCCGCCCAACCCATCATAGACATTGATGACGGCAGCCGTCGACGACGTGTAGAAGAAACTGAACCCCGTCGTGAACCCGCTCGTCACATCCAGGATCGCACTGTTGGCATCCTCGAAGAACATGATCGTGTTGGGCGATGGCTCGTTCGCGAAATTGCCGCTACCACCGGATTCGGAATCAACACTCGCCAGAGTGGCTGGCGAAAAGATGTAGTCCGGCGCATAGAAGTTACCGACCGGGTTACCGTTACCGATCCCTTCAAAATCCAGCGTCACAATTGCAGCAGAAGCTGGGGCCGCCATCGCAAGCGCAACAGCCGCCACATAAGCAAGATTTTTCATAATTCCCTCCTGTTTGGCTCAGGCGTTCGCAAAGATGCCCAACGAACAACATGCATAAATCATGCCAGTCCAGGATCGACTAATTCGCCATTCTTTTCAATATTTTAGGCCACCGCGATTCTTGATCAATAGTCAGATGTGTAAGTTTTTTTTACACCGAAAACAAAAGAGGGCCCGGCAGCGAACTGCCGGGCCCCCGAATGCATTGTCTGAATTAGGCCGCGCTGAACGCAACACGGCGCCGACGGCGCGCTGCAAATCCAACAAGGCCGAAGCCCGCAATCATCATCGCCCAGGTCGCTGGTTCCGGAACCACGCTGATGAGTGCGGCGCTGTTGGCGACGATCGCAGGGTTGCCATTTTCGAAACGGGCGAGGACGCCAGCGGCCGCAACGCCATTGGCGTCGAAGCCGAACTCGACCGCACCCGGATTGTAGGGGAAGGGAACGCCAGCCGTGACCGGGCTGAGCAGGCCAGCCGCAGTCACATCGATGATGCCTTCGGAGCCGCCTTGACCAAAGCCGAGCACGCCGGCGTCACCATTGACGAGGCCGATCGGATTCCAGCCCTGCGCATTGCTGGAAAAAGCCGCCAGCGCGCCGTTGAACTCACCGATGAAGCCGCCACCGGTGCCGGACAGCACATAGGCGAGCGCCTGGTTGAACAAAAGATCGGTGGCGGCAATGCCGATTTCATCCTGGAAATCGCCAACGAACAACACGATGTTGCCAGTGACAAAGGTTTTCACATTGGCCGCCGCCGCAACCGAAAGGCCGGCGCCAAAGCCGAAGCCATCGCGAGTGTAGACAAAGGCATCAAAGGCATTGAGGAAGCCGGGAGTGGAAAGGTCGGCATCGCTGACGATGGTGACGGTGTTCGATGCCCCGTAAAGCGTGGCGATCCCATTGTTGCCAAAGATGGCGAGATTGGCAGCATCGGCACCGGTGGCGCCGAGCACAAGCGCGGCAACAAGCGCCCCGGTTTTGAGATTGACCATGATGAATTCTCCTGTCGGTCATGAACGCATATTCATGCAGACAAACATCGAGCAAGAGTTGTGCCAATTGGAGCAGGATTTTTTTCGCAGCCTTAAGTCTTCATAATTCTTAGTAAAAACGTTCAGGACATCGTTGGATTAATTGCACCCTTCCTGTCATGTGTAAACCCCACCTTACAGTAGCTCCAGGCTGCGGCGGTCAGGTTCGCCACATGCAAACCGGCCGGCAGGAGTGTCCCTGCCGGCCGGCCTGTTTCTTGCTTTGCTAAAGCGCGATGCTGCTCAGACCGTGGCGGCTTCCAGCTTGACGGCGATCGCTGCCTGCTGTGCGCGCAAGGCGGCGTCACGGCTGGTCGCCGTGACCCGCATCCGGCCCAGCGCCGCACCGGTGCCGGCCGGGATCAAGCGGCCGACGATCACATTTTCCTTCAGGCCCTGAAGCGTGTCCGTCTTGCCCTGAACTGCCGCTTCAGTCAGCACGCGGGTCGTTTCCTGGAACGATGCTGCCGAGATGAAGCTGCGGGTCTGAAGGCTGGCCTTGGTGATCCCGAGGAGCACAGGCTTGCCAACTGCGGGCCGCTTGCCGCCGGCAACCAGCTTCACATTGCCTTCGTCCATCTCCTCGCGATCGACCTGCTCGCCCTTGAGCAGCGTGGAATCACCCTCGTCGATGATTTCAACCTTCTGAAGCATCTGGCGAACAATCACTTCGATGTGCTTGTCATTTATCTTCACCCCCTGGAGACGATAGACCTCCTGGATTTCAGCACAAAGATATTCGGCAAGCTTTTCAACGCCCAGCACATCCAGAATGTCGTGCGGATCGGCCGGACCGTCGATCAGGAAGTCGCCCTTGCGGACAAGGTCTCCCTCCTGAACCGAGACATGCTTGCCCTTGGGGAGCAAATACTCGACCGGATCCGAGCCATCTTCCGGGCGGAGGATAACCCGTTTCTTGGTCTTGTAATCCTTGCCGAACTCGACCCGTCCGTCGATCTTGGCAATGACGCCATTGTCCTTCGGAATGCGGGCCTCGAACAGCTCGGCCACCCGCGGCAGACCGCCGGTGATATCACGCGTCTTGGCCGCCTCACGCGGAATCCGCGCCAGCACATCACCGGCTTCCACCCGCTGGCCATCGGCCACCGACAGAATGGCGCCGACCGGCAGCAGATAGCGCCCGGCCTCTCCCGAAGTTTCGTCGAGCAGGGTGATCCGCGGACGAAGATCGTCCTTGGCCTTGCTCGCCTTCCACTCGGAAACGACCTTGTTGGCGATGCCCGTCGCGTCGTCGACCTCTTCCTTCAGGGTCTGGTTGTCCACCAGGTCCTGATATTTGGCGAGGCCCGACTTGTCGGTGATGATCGGGCGTGTGTACGGATCCCAATCGGCAAGCCGCTGGCCCTTCTTCACGACAGCACCATCCTTCACGGACAGTACGGCGCCGAACGGGATCTTGTGGACCGACCGGTCACGCCCATCGGCATCGATGATGGCGACTTCGCCACCCGTCGGTGCCATCCCGATCAGCCGCGCGCGGCTGTCCTTGATGACCGGCAGATTGCGGAACTCCGCCTTCCCGTCGATCGGGCTGTCGTGGCTCGATTGTTCGCTCACCTGCGCCGCACCGCCGATGTGGAAGGTCCGCATAGTCAGCTGGGTTCCGGGCTCGCCGATCGATTGCGCCGCAATGACGCCGACAGCCTCGCCGATGTTTACCGGCGTTCCGCGCGCAAGATCCCGGCCGTAGCAACGGGCACAGACGCCCTGCTGGGCTTCGCAGACCAGCGGAGACCGGATTTTCACGTCGACAATGCCGGCGTCCTCGATCGCCTTCACATCCTTCTCGTCCAGCAGCGTATCACGCGGATAAAGAACCTCGCCGGTCTTCGGATCCAGGATGTCGTCGCAAACGGTGCGGCCGAGAATCCGCTCACCAAGCGAAACGATCACCTGCCCGCCTTCCGCGATGGCCTTCATCATCAGGCCACGCTGCGTTCCGCAATCATCCTCCAGAACCACACAGTCCTGGCTGACATCCACAAGACGCCGGGTCAGATAGCCGGAGTTAGCCGTCTTCAACGCCGTGTCCGCAAGGCCCTTGCGGGCGCCGTGGGTAGAGTTGAAATACTCAAGGACGGTCAGGCCCTCCTTGAAGTTCGAGATGATCGGCGTCTCGATGATCTCGCCCGAAGGCTTGGCCATCAGGCCGCGCATCCCGGCAAGCTGCTTCATCTGCGCCTGGCTGCCCCGGGCACCCGAGTGGGCCATCATGTACACCGAGTTGATAGAACGCTGGACACCGGTCTTGGCGTCGATCGGGGTCGCAGAGATTTCCTTCATCATCTCTTCGGCAACCTTGTCGCCGCAACGCGACCAGGCATCGACAACCTTGTTGTACTTTTCGCCCTGCGTGATCAGGCCGTCCTGATACTGCTGCTCGAAGTCCTTCGCCAGCATCCGGGTATCCTCAACCAGCTTTTCCTTGGTGGCTGGAATGACCATGTCATCCTTGCCGAAGGAAATGCCGGCCTTGCACGCATGCTGAAAGCCCAAGGCCATGATGGCGTCGGCGAACAGCACGGTCTCTTTCTGGCCGGTGTGGCGATAGACGGTGTCGATGACGTCGCCGATCTCCTTCTTGGTCAGAAGGCGGTTTACGGTCTCGAACGGAACCTTGTGGCTCTGCGGCAGGCACTCGGCGATCAGCATGCGTCCGGGCGTCGTCACAAACCGCTTTAGCTCCACTGCGCCGGCCTCGTTGGTCTGCGGAACGCGCGCTTCGATGCGCGTGTGCAGCGTCACGGCCTTCGCCGTCAGCGCAGCATGCACTTCCGACATTCCGGAGAACAGCGGAAGCTTCTCGCGCTTGGTGCCATCCGCCAGTTCGATATACTCGGGCGTCTTTTCCTGCCGCTCCATGGCAAGATAATAGAGCCCGAGCACCATGTCCTGCGAAGGCACGATGATTGGCTTGCCGTTCGAAGGGCTCAGGATGTTGTTCGTGCTCATCATCAGCACGCGGCATTCCAGCTGCGCCTCAAGGCTCAGCGGAACGTGCACGGCCATCTGGTCGCCATCGAAGTCGGCGTTGAAGGCCGAACAGACCAGCGGATGCAGCTGGATCGCCTTGCCCTCGATCAGCACGGGCTCGAACGCCTGGATGCCAAGCCGGTGCAGCGTCGGCGCGCGGTTCAGCATCACCGGGTGCTCCCGGATCACTTCATCCAGGATATCCCAGACTTCCTTGCGCTCCTTCTCCACATATTTCTTGGCCTGCTTCAAGGTCATGGAAAGACCCTTGGCGTCCAGCCGCGCATAGATGAACGGCTTGAACAGCTCGAGCGCCATCTTCTTGGGCAAACCGCACTGGTGCAGCTTCAGTTCCGGCCCCGTCACGATGACGGACCGACCCGAATAGTCGACGCGCTTGCCCAGCAGGTTCTGCCGGAAGCGGCCCTGCTTGCCTTTCAGCATGTCGGACAGCGACTTCAGCGGTCGCTTGTTGGCGCCCGTGATCGTGCGGCCGCGGCGGCCGTTGTCGAACAGCGCGTCGACAGCTTCCTGCAGCATGCGCTTTTCGTTGCGGACGATGATGTCCGGTGCGCGCAACTCGATCAGGCGCTTCAGGCGGTTGTTCCGGTTGATCACGCGGCGATAAAGGTCGTTCAGGTCAGACGTCGCAAAGCGGCCGCCATCCAGCGGCACCAGCGGGCGCAGTTCCGGCGGGATAACCGGAACCACCGTCAAGATCATCCACTCCGGCCGGTTGCCCGATTCCAGGAAACTCTCGACGATCTTCATCCGCTTGATAATCTTCTTGGGCTTCAGCTCGGACTTGGTCGTCGCAAGCTCCTCGCGCAGCGTCACCATTTCCGCTGCAAGGTCGAGCTCCATCAGCAGCTCGCGGATCGCCTCGGCCCCGATCCCGGCGCGGAAGGTTTCCTCGCCATAGGTGTCCTGCGCCTCAAGAAACTCGTCCTCGTTCAGCAGTTGGAACTTCTTCAGGGCCGTCATGCCGGGTTCGGTAACGATGTAGTTCTCGAAATAGAGAACCCGCTCCAGATCCTTCAGCGTCATGTCGAGCAGCATGCCGATGCGGCTCGGAAGGCTCTTCAGGAACCAGATGTGGGCAACCGGTGCGGCCAACTCGATATGGCCCATGCGTTCCCGGCGAACCTTGGAAACGGTGACTTCAACGCCACACTTTTCGCAAACGATGCCCTTGTACTTCATGCGCTTGTACTTGCCGCACAGGCATTCATAATCCTTGATCGGGCCAAAGATCCGCGCGCAGAACAGGCCATCGCGCTCCGGCTTGAAGGTCCGGTAGTTGATGGTTTCCGGCTTCTTGATCTCCCCGAAGGACCAGCTTCGGATCCGCTCGGGCGAAGCGATCGAAATCTGGATCTGGTCGAAGACCTCCGGCTTTGCGACCGGCGAAAATGCGTTGGGGACCAGTTCGTTCATAATGTCTCCTCGCTCCCATAAGGGGGCTTTAAATTCGTCAGATCAGGCGTCGGTGTCGGCAACCGCGGCGTTCTTGAGCTCGATGTTGAGCCCAAGCGACCGCATTTCCTTCACCAGCACGTTGAAGCTTTCCGGAATTCCGGCCTCGAAGGTGTCGTCTCCCTTGACGATCGCCTCATAAACCTTGGTCCGGCCGACAACATCGTCCGACTTCACCGTCAGCATTTCCTGGAGCGTATACGCCGCGCCATAAGCCTGCAGCGCCCACACTTCCATTTCCCCGAAGCGCTGGCCGCCGAACTGGGCCTTCCCGCCCAGCGGCTGCTGGGTGACGAGGCTGTACGGCCCGATCGACCGGGCGTGGATCTTGTCGTCCACAAGGTGGTGCAGCTTCAGCATATAGATGTAGCCGACAGTCACCTTCCGGTCGAAAGGCTCGCCCGTCCGCCCATCGAACAGCTCCACCTGGCCCGAGGTGTCGAGCCCGGCGAGTTGCAGCATGTGCGTGACATCGGCTTCCTTGGCGCCATCGAACACCGGCGTCGCCATCGGAATGCCCGGGGTCAGGCTTTCCGCGAACAGCAGCAGGTCTTCCTCGCTCATCTGGTTCGCACCAGCCTGCGCCCCGTACACGGCATCCAGGTTCGACCGCAGCTTAGCGATATCACCCTTTGCATCGGCAACAGCACTCTCGTTCTTGTGGCGGATGTCCTCCAGCAAGGCCGCGATCTGCCGGCCAAGGCCGCGCGCGGCCCAGCCAAGGTGGGTCTCGAAGATCTGGCCGACGTTCATCCGGCTTGGCACGCCAAGCGGGTTGAGCACGATGTCCACAGCCGTGCCGTCCTCCAGGAACGGCATGTCCTCCGAAGGCAGGATGCGGGAGATGACCCCCTTGTTCCCGTGCCGGCCAGCCATCTTGTCGCCCGGCTGCAGCTTGCGCTTCACTGCCACGAACACCTTCACCATCTTCAACACGCCCGGCGGCAGTTCATCGCCGCGCTGCAACTTGTCCTTGCGGTCATCAAGACGCGCCTGGATGATGGCCTGCGCTTCGTCCCACTGCCCCCGCGATGCCTCCAGGTTCGCCTGAACCTGGTCGTCGCCAACGCCGAACTTCCACCATTCGCGGCGGGGATGCTCTTCCAGCAGCGGCTCGTCGATCGGCACGCCCTTCTTCACGCCCTTGGGGCCAGTCACGATCGCCTGACCGATCAGCATGTCCTTCAGGTGGGCATAGGTCGCACGATCCAGAATACCGCGCTCGTCGGCCGCATCCTTTTCCAGCCGGTCGATTTCCTCGCGCTCGATCGAAAGCGCGCGCTCGTCCTTGTCGATCCCGTGGCGGTTGAAAACCCGCACTTCCACAATCGTCCCGGCAACGCCGGGCGGCAGGCGAAGCGATGTGTCACGCACGTCGCTCGCCTTTTCACCAAAGATAGCGCGAAGCAGCTTTTCTTCCGGCGTCATGGGGCTTTCACCCTTGGGCGTGATCTTGCCCACCAGGATGTCGCCCGGTTCCACTTCGGCGCCGATATACACAATCCCGGCTTCGTCCAGGTTGCGCAGTGCTTCCTCGCCGACATTGGGGATATCGCGCGTGATGTCTTCGGGCCCAAGCTTCGTGTCGCGGGCCATCACCTCGAACTCGTCGATGTGGATCGAGGTGAAGATGTCCTCCTTCACGATGCGCTCGTTGATGAGGATGGAATCCTCATAGTTGTAGCCATTCCACGGCATGAACGCGACCAGCGTATTCCGCCCCAGCGCCAGCTCGCCATATTGCGTGCTGGGGCCGTCGCAGATGATGTCGCCCTTGCCCACCAGGTCGCCCACCTTCACCAGCGGGCGCTGGTTGATGCAGGTGTTCTGGTTGGATCGCTGGAACTTCATCAGCGTATAGATATCGACCATCGACTTGCCCGGCTCGACGTCTTCCGTCGCGCGGATCACGATCCGGCCGGCATCCACCTGGTCGACAATCCCGGCCCGGCGCGCCGCAATCGCGGCGCCCGAATCCCGGGCAACCGTCTCTTCCATGCCAGTGCCCACGAACGGCGCTTCCGCCTTCACCAACGGCACCGCCTGGCGCTGCATGTTCGATCCCATCAGCGCGCGGTTGGCGTCATCGTTTTCCAGGAACGGAATCAGCGATGCGGCAACCGAAACGAGCTGCTTGGGGCTCACGTCCATCAGCGTGATCTCCTCACGCCGCGCGATCAGGAACTCGCCGGATTGGCGGGCCGAAACCAGCTCGTCGGTAATCCGCCCTTCGGCGTCCAGCGCCACGTTCGCCTGGGCGATCGTGTGGCGCGTCTCTTCCATGGCGGACAGATAAACGACGTCATTGGTCACCAACAGGTCGTTGACCTTGCGATACGGCGTCTCGATGAAGCCATACTTGTTCACACGGCTGAAGGTCGCCAGCGAGTTGATAAGGCCGATGTTTGGCCCCTCAGGCGTCTCGATCGGACAGATCCGGCCATAGTGTGTCGGGTGAACGTCACGGACTTCGAAGCCCGCCCGTTCGCGCGTCAGGCCGCCCGGCCCGAGCGCGGAAACACGCCGCTTGTGTGTCACTTCCGACAACGGGTTGGTCTGGTCCATGAACTGCGAAAGCTGCGACGAACCGAAGAATTCGCGCACGGCCGCCACGGCAGGCTTCGCGTTGATCAGATCGTTGGGCATCACGGTGGAGATATCCACCGAGCTCATCCGCTCCTTCACCGCGCGCTCCATGCGCAGCAGGCCCACCCGATAGCTGTTCTCCAGAAGCTCGCCAACCGAACGCACCCTGCGGTTGCCGAGGTTGTCGATATCGTCGATCTCGCCCTTGCCGTCCTTCAGGTCGACAAGCGTCTTCACAACCGAAAGGATGTCCTCCCGGCGCAGCGTCGTCAGATCGTCCGGCGCATCGAGGCCAAGGCGCATGTTCATCTTCACCCGGCCCACGGCCGAAAGATCATAGCGCTCGGGGTCGAAGAACAGGCCACCGAAAAGGGATTCCGCGGTCTCCCGCGTCGGCGGCTCACCGGGGCGCATCACCCGATAGATGTCGGCCAGTGCCTGATCGCGCTCCTCGGCCTTGTCGGCCATCAGCGTGTTGCGCATCCAGGGGCCGATGTTCACATGGTCGATATCCAGCACGTCGACATGCCCGAAACCGGCCTCGGTCAGCTTGTCCAGATGCTCCTGTGCAAGCTCGTCTCCGGCCTCCACATAAATCGCACCGGTCTTCTCGTTGATGAGATCGTGCGCGGCGTAGCGGCCGATAATCTCGTCAGCCGGCACCAGCAACGTCGAAATGCCGTCGGTCTGCGCCTTCTTGGCGGCGCGCGGGGTCACCTTCTGGCCTTCCGGGAACAGCACCTCCCCGGTGTCGGCGTTCAGCACATCATAGGTCGGCTTCTGGCCGCGCCACTGCTCGGGCATATACGGCATCCGCCAGCCGTTCAGCTTGGTGTCCCGCTCCCAGCGAACCTGGCCATAGAATTGGTGCAGGATTTCCTCACCGGTCAGCCCCAGCGCGAACAGCAGCGCCGTCACCGGCAGCTTGCGCTTGCGGTCGATCCGCACGTTCACGATGTCCTTGGCGTCGAATTCGAAATCCAGCCACGAACCGCGATAGGGGATCACCCGGGCGGCAAACAGGAACTTGCCCGACGAATGGGTCTTGCCCCGGTCATGGTCGAAGAACACACCCGGCGACCGGTGCATCTGGCTCACGATCACGCGCTCGGTGCCGTTCACGATGAACGTGCCGTTCTCCGTCATGAGCGGCATGTCGCCCATGTAAACATCCTGCTCCTTGATATCGATGACAGAGCGGGTGCCGGTATCGACATCCACTTCGAACACGATAAGGCGCAGCGTCACCCGCATCGGTGCGGCATAGGTCATGCCGCGCTGGCGGCACTCTTCCTTGTCATACTTCGGGTCTTCCAGCTCATACTGAACGAAGTCGAGCTCGGCAGTGCCGGCGAAATCGCGGATCGGAAAAACCGACCGCAGCGTCTTTTCCAGGCCCGAAACATAGCCGATCGCGGGGCGCGACCGCAGGAACTGCTCATAGCTCTCACGCTGAACCTCGATCAGGTTCGGCATTTGCCCGGCTTCGGCAATGTTGCCGAACACCTTCCTGATTCGCCGGGTAGAGCGGAATCGGTTGGTGGCTGGGGTACGAACGGGGTCTGCGGCCTTGGTCGCCATGCACGGTCCTTCGGTTCAAGCATCAAATGCGCCAGCGCTCAGGACGACAGAAAAGGCCGCAGTTCCGGGCACTTGTCCCGGAAGCGGCCAACGCGTCGTCCAGATCCTGCAACCCCTTCGTTCAAAACGCTGCGCGACGGCGTCCCATGTCTCGGGCTGAGGAGAAACCGTCCATACCCCCCTGCCCCGCCGCTGTCAAAGTTCCCCTCACGAATCCCCGCTTCTTTCAAAGGTGTGTCCGCGCAATCCGCTCAACAAACGCGCTCCGGGCCACCAGAAAAATCGCCTTGGTTAATGCAAAGCCTCCCTCCTGCCTCCGTCATCGCGCCCCGAAGCCGCTGTCCCGGCGCGTGAAAGACCATCTTTATTTAAGCCTCCGCGCGCTCCGTCGTTAACGCTGTCATGCACCAGGAAGCCCTTAAGCCCTGCGCGTTCACGCCGTTTCCCATGGTGCCGGGGTCAGCCCCTGCACGCCCTAGCGGCGCGCCAGGGGCGATCACATGCAAGACCAACCCATGCCTCGGGCCGGTTTCGGCAACCGCGCCACACACAGCAGGAGCAACCCAAAATGATCACCTTGAAACTGCCAAGACTTGCGTCCCGGCGCGCCAGACGCGGTGCAACGGCGCTGGAATATGCGCTGGTGCTGGCGTTCGTCGCAGTCGCCGTCCTCGGCGCCCTTTCGGTGCTGGGCGGCAACATCACCACGGCCATCACGGATGTCGGCAGCACCGTGGGCGATGCCGTGGACAGCGATTTCGCGCCCAAGGTCTGAACCCGGCGGGCGCAAACTCCACTCCCGCCAAATGGGGCGGCGCATAGCATGGCGGCCCTCGTCGCCATGGCGCTCGCCGCCCCGATGCTGGCGGCGTGCATCTCCGATGTACGCCGCCGCATCATCCCCGACTGGACAGTCCTCGCGATCGGGTCCGTCGGGCTCGCCAGCGCGCTTGTCCTGGGCATTCTTCCCGACGCCACATTGGGCGGCCTCCTGTGCCTTGGTGGCGGAGCGCTTGCCGCAAGGCTGGGCGCCTGGGGATGGGGCGACGCCAAGCTATTGGGAGCAACCGGCCTCGTCACGGGCTATTCAGCCTTGCCGGCCCTGATCCTGGGCACCGCCGCCGCCGGCGGGATGCTCGCCGCTGCGCTCCTTCTCCTGCGCGCTCCCGTTCAGGCGCGGCGTCTCGCTCTCCCCGACGGAGCCCCGCGCTGGCTCCGCGCCGAACAGACCCGGCTCCGCCGGGCGCCATCCGTACCCTATGGCCTAGCGATCATCGCCGGCCTCCTGTTCGCCCTCTGGCCGGAGGCCTGACGCATGAACCGCTCTCGACTCATCGTCACCTTTGTTCTGGTCGTTGGCTGTGTCGCAGCCGGGGTGCATTTTATCGCCGGCTCCGGTCGAACCCAGGCCGTCGCAGCCACCCCCGGTGCGCCGCCACTACCCCTGCCTGCGGTCATCACCATCCGCGCGCCGCTGCCACCGGGCCACATCCTTCGGCCCGAAGATCTGGCAGAAGTGCGCTGGGCCAACACAACCCCGCCGCAAAGCGCAATCATCGCCGGCTCACCCGAGGCCGATGCGCTGGCCGGCGGCGTCACCCGTCGTGCCTTTGCAACCGGCGAGATGGTCGTTCCCGGAAGCGTCATCACACCCGGAGAGCGGGGGTTCCTCGCAGCCATCGTCACGCCCGGCCACCGCGCCATCGCCGTTTCGGTCGATGCCGTAACGGCAGCGGGCGGCCTCATCTGGCCGGGCGACCGGGTGGACATCATCCTCACCCAGGAAATCCGCGACGATGGCGTCGCGCTATCCCAGCGCGTGGTCAGCGAGACCATTCTATCCGATGTCCGCATACTCTCGGCAGACCAGAAGCTGGAACAGGCGGGCGATGCCGGCAAAGGGGTCGAAGGCGCGATGGAACCCCGCCGCGTGCCCACCACCGTCACCGTGGAAGTCACGCCGGCCGATGCCGAACGGCTGACCGTCGCCGCAACGCTGGGCCGCCTCCACCTCACCTTGCGCGGGGTCGCCGCAACAGACCTGTCCGGCGGTGATTTCGGAACGCCCGCGACTTGGGCAGGCGCTACCTGGGCCGGCCATGTCTCGCCGGCCCTCACCACGGTCCGCCCGGCCCGGGCCGCAGTGCTGAGCGCAGCGCCCGACCGCCCGGCACCTCCCGCCGAGCCAGCCGCCATCCGGATCTACCGCGGCTCCGAGGGGACACGATGATGACAAGCAAGGCTATCTTCCCGGGCACAGCAGCAATGCTCATCTGCGCCCCGCTCCTCTGCGCCCCACTCCCCGGTGTGCCCTTCCTGAACACCCCGGCTCAGGCACAATCCGCAAGACCGCTCGAACTCGCCGTAGGCCAGGGCATCACCGTCGCCCTGCCGGCACCGGCAAGCAGCGCGGTCGTCGCCCGTCCCGAAGTGGCCGATGTCCAGGTGCCCGGCCCACGCAGCCTGTTCATCTTCGGCAAGGCGCCCGGCCGGTCCACCGTGCAGGCGCTCGGTGCCGGCGGCCGCATCCTCGCAAGCTACGACATAACCGTCATGCCCGACATCAAGAGCCTGCGCGAAGACCTAGCGGGGATGCCCGGCGCGCGCGTATCGCTGGCCGGCAGCGCCCTCCTCCTCGAAGGCGAAGTGCCGAGCCCGGCTGCTGCCGCCCGCGCCGCAGCGCTGGCCCTGGCCGCCGCCGGGGGCAAGGCAGAAGGCGTCATCAACCAGCTCCGCGTTCCCATGGCGACCCAAGTCAACCTGCGTGTCCGTGTGGCCGAAGTCTCCCGCAGCCTCGCACGTGAAATCGGCTTCAACTTCGATGTCTTCGGCCAGATCGGCGGGTTCAACCTCGGTGTCGCAACCGGCCGCCAGATCGTCGATCCAACTGGCCAGCTTCTGCGCGACGCCAGCGGCGCGTCCAGCCTCGGGGCAACCCGGCGCACCGACAGCCTCGACATGAACGCCATGATCGATGCGCTGGAGCAGGACGGCCTCGTCTCCATCCTCGTCGAACCCAATCTCACTGCCCGCTCGGGCGAAACAGCAAGCTTCCTGTCCGGCGGGGAATTCCCGATCCCGGTGAACCAGAACCTCAACGGCATCGTGATCGAGTTCAAGCGCTTCGGCGTCTCGCTCGATTTCACCCCCACCGTGCTCGATGGCGGCCGCATCGCCCTCAAGGTCCGCCCCGAAGTCTCTGAGCTGAACGAAGCCGCCAGCGTCGAAATCCGCGATATCCGCGTACCCGGCCTGTCCGTCCGCCGGGCGGAAACCACCGTAGAGCTGGGCTCCGGCCAAAGCTTCGCCATCGCCGGTCTGCTGCGCGCCAGCCAGTCCAACAACATCCGGGCCGTGCCCTTCCTGTCGGATATCCCTGTCTTGGGGGCGCTGTTCCGGTCCGTCCGGTTCCAGCGGCAGGAAACCGAGCTCGTCATCATCGTGACCCCTTATCTCGTCGAGCCCGCTGCCTCGCCCGCACATCTCGCCATTCCCAACCAGGCCGTGATCCCGTCCGCCGATCTCGGCCGGTTGCTGAAGGGCAAACTCACCAAGGCCAGCGGCACAGACCCCGCCGGCTTCATCCTGGAGTGATCAGAATGGCCCCCCTCTTTCATCCCGCCAAACCCCTCAACCCCGCTGCGATGGTGTCGGTTGCCGGCGCAATTCTGCTCGCACTGGGCTGGCCCGCTCCAGCCGCTGGCCAGGAACAGGTCGCGCAACCAGCACCGAGCGCCACAGCCCGCACACCCGATCCCGTGGCCCCCCGGCATTGCAGCGTCCGCCCTGTCCTCTTCGGCTGCGCCAACGCCGCCAACCTCATGGAAACGGCCTCGCCGGCCGATCTCGCAGTCGGCCGCCCGCTATCGGCTGCCGATGGAGAGATCGAAGCTGCGGCCATAGGCCGGCTCAAGGCAGACAAGGTGAAGGACCTGCGCCGCGAAGGCACCGACAGCGCGGGAGGCGCACCGCAATGAACGCCATCCTTCCGGTCAACAGCCTCACCCGCGCGGAAGCAGGCGACCCCCCGCGCCTCCAGGGTGTCATGGCTTATGTGCAGGATAGCGAAAGCGAGGCCGTGCTTCGTCGCCTCGCCGCTCACCTCGCACTCCCCGGCTTCGAAGTGCATCGCGGCACCATCGCCACAGCCGAGCGTGACCTGAAGACCAAGCGCTCGCCGGCTGTGCTGTTCGTCGATGTCACCGGCGTCGATCGTGTGCTCGACGCTGTCCAGAGCCTGTCCGATGTCTGCGAGCCGCAGCTCCAGCTCGTGGTGATCGGCCAATCCAACGATGTCGGCCTGTTCCGCGGGCTGCTCGGCCTCGGTGTCGCCGATTACCTGTTCAAGCCGCTCACCTCGGAACTGCTCGAATCCGTTGTCTGGCGGCTCACCAACGGCAACCGGCGCGGCGGCGAGGGACGGCTCGGCAAGCTCGTCGCCGTCACCGGCGCGCGCGGCGGAGCCGGCGCAAGTAGCATTGCCGCCAACCTTGCAACCTATCTCGCCGAAAAGGCCTCGCGCCGTGTCGCGCTCGTCGATCTCGATGTTCGCACCGGTGCGCTGGCGCTCATGCTCGGCGCAATGCCCAACAGCGGCCTTGCCGAAGCGCTCGAGTTGCCGGGCCGGATCGACGATCTGTTCCTCGAGCGCGCGACCATATCCATCGGCCCGAGGCTGGACCTGCTGGCAAGCGAGATGCCCGCCTTCACATCCCGGACGATGACAATCGAAGCCGGGGAGGCGCTGCTCGGGCGGCTGCAACGCAGCTACCACTATGTCATCATCGATGTCCCGATGCCGCTGCTCGACATCTGCAGGCCCTGGCTCGCATCCGCAAGTGTCCAGCTACTCGCAACCGAAGGAAGCTTGCTGAGCGCGCGCGATGCCGTGCAGCGCCTCGATGCAGCAGCCGCTGCCAACCAGCGGCACATCCTCATCCACAACAAGGCGGGGCGACCGGGGGATCTGTCGGCGGCCGACATCGCAACCGCGTGCAACCGTCCGGCGGATTGCGAAATTCCCTTTCTCCCCAGAGCATTCGGAACCGCAATCAACATGGGCCGCCCGGCCTGGCAAGACGATCAACGAACCGAATCCGCCGTCGCCCTCGTCGCCCGCGAACTGTCCGGCCAGCCCGTCAGCGCAGCGCGGACATCGTCATGGGGTGCGGCCCTGCGCCGCCTCGTGGGGCTCAGCGCATGAGCTTCGGTCGCCGCCACGTCAGCGAGGAAACCCGGCCCGGCCTGCAAACCCCGGATGATACCGTGCTCATGCGCGCCAGCGCCGAACAGTTCGCCACGGTCCGTCGCGCTGCGCTGTCCCGGCTCGATCCGGTCAACGTCGCCGAAATGGACAGCGCTATGCTTCGCGCGGCCATCGCCAGCGCTGTGGGTGCTGTCGTCACGCAGGAACGCGTTCAGCTCAACAGCCGCGAACAGGCAGCGCTAGCCGATGAACTCGTAAACGACATGCTCGGCCTCGGCCCGCTCGAACCCCTGCTGGCAGACGAGCGCGTCACCGACATCATGGTCAACGGCCCGAACTGCACCTTCATCGAAAAATCCGGAAAGCTCTCCAAGGCCGACATCCGCTTCCGGGATAACGCGCACCTTCTCTCCATCGCCCAGCGCATTGCATCCGCCATCGGCCGCCGCGTCGATGAAAGCTCGCCGCTCCTCGATGCCCGCCTCGAAGACGGCAGCCGCGTCAACATCGTGATCCCCCCGCTGGCGCTCGATGGCCCGTGCCTGTCCATCCGGAAGTTTGCGAAGAAGCGCATCGATCTCGCCAAGCTTGTCGAATTCCACGCCCTGTCCGAAAATCTCGCCCGCGTGCTCGAGGTCATGGCGCGCAGCCGCCTCAACATCGTGATCTCGGGCGGCACCGGCTCGGGAAAAACCACCCTCCTCAACGCTATCAGCCGCTTTGCAGACAGCACCGAACGCCTCGTCACCATCGAGGACGCCGCCGAACTCCAGCTCCAGCAGCCCCACGTGGTCCGCCTGGAAACCCGCCCCGCCAATCTGGAAGGCCAAGGTGCCATCACCCAGCGCGACCTCGTCCGCAATGCGCTGCGAATGCGGCCGGACCGCATCATCATTGGCGAAGTCCGCGGCGCCGAAGCGTTCGATATGCTGCAGGCCATGAACACCGGCCACGATGGCTCCATGTCCACGATCCACGCCAACAACAGCCGCGATGCACTGGCCCGGATTGAAAACATGGTGCTGATGGGGGCGGTCGGCCTGCCATCGGCCGCCATCCGGCAACAGATCGTGTCCGCCATCGATGTCATCGTCCAGGTGCAGCGCATGCGCGATGGCATGCGCCGAATCACACAGGTCACCGAAGTCGTCGGGCAGGAAGGCGATGTCGTCGTCCTCCAGGATCTGTTTACCTACGAATATGATGGCGAGAACCGCGACGGCACGCTGCGCGGCGAATTCCGCGCCACCGGCGTCCGCCCGCAATTCCTGCCCCGCCTGCGCTATTTCGGGCTCGATGGGCTCTACAC
>Ga0105045_10000249_pt1 | contig 35918 bp, 19 predicted proteins | sample MAT02_FD_78089 | JGI IMG/M metagenome (GOLD analysis project Ga0105045, IMG submission 78089) | Freshwater microbial communities from Lake Fryxell liftoff mats and glacier meltwater in Antarctica - MAT-02 (megahit assembly) | ecosystem: Environmental > Aquatic > Freshwater > Ice > Liftoff...
CATCCATCACCCATCATCCATCACCCATCATCCATCATCCATCACCCATCACCCATCACCCATCACCCGTCATCCATCACCATCACCCATCATCCCTCACCCATAAACCATCACCCATCACCCATCACCCATCACCCATCATCCCTCACCCATCATCCCCCATGATTTCATCCCTCACCCATCATCCCTCATCCCTCATAAAACAAGAAGCCAACCGCCTCGGATTTCTCTCTTGCGGAATTTCAAAAGCAGGTTTTCTAGAGGAAGAAGCTCCACGACTTGAAGATTGGCTTAACAAGCAAATGAACGGTCAAATGAGTTATATGGAAAACCATTTCGATAAACGATTAAATCCGACTTTGTTGGTTGATGGTGCAAAAAGTGTCATCTCTTTATTATTGAATTATTATCCATCCGAATTTCAAAACGCAGAAAGCTATAAGATTTCAAAATACGCTTACGGAGAAGATTATCATTTTGTCATTAAGGAAAAACTCAAAGCACTTTTGTATTTTATACAAACCGAAATTGGCGAAGTTTCCGGACGAGCTTTTGTCGATTCAGCTCCTGTTTTAGACAAAGCATGGGCTGCTAAAAGCGGTTTGGGTTGGATTGGAAAAAACAGTAATCTCATTACGCAAAAAGTAGGTTCGTTCTATTTTATCGCCGAATTGATTGTGGATATAGAATTAGAATATGATTCGCCTACAACCGACCATTGCGGTTCGTGTACAGCTTGTATCGATGCGTGCCCAACCGATGCCATTGTCGCTCCGTATGTTGTAGATGGAAGTAAATGTATTTCTTATTTTACCATCGAATTAAAGGAAGCTATTCCCACTGAAATGAAAGGTAAATTGGACGATTGGGCTTTTGGTTGTGATATTTGCCAAGATGTTTGTCCGTGGAATCGTTTTTCAAAACCGCATCAAGAACCGCTTTTTCAAGCCAAACCAGAGTTGCTATCCTTTACCAAAAAAGATTGGGAAGAAATCACCGAGGATGTTTTTGAGGCAGTTTTTAAAAATTCAGCAATTAAACGAGCCAAGTTGGAAGGATTAAAAAGGAATATTAATTTTTTGAAGAAATAGTATAAAAAAAAACTACCTATTTTTTATAAACAAAGTAACCAATTTTTACATACTTTTAGTTTCTCAAAAATTTAAAAATTATGTTTATAACAAGACGAATTTTCAATAAAGAATTCTATTATAAATTTAAATTAGGCTATATCGTCCTAGAAGTTGTGTTGATTTTTATCGGGATCACTTTGGCGTCAAAATATAATTTGTACAAAGAAGCACAGAAAACAGATAAATTTTTGATAGATAATCTAAGATTATATAAAGAAAATCTTTCTTCAAACCTCATAGTAAACGGTTATTATTTAAGAGGTAGAAAAATTGAATTAGACTCTATTGTAACATTCAAAGAGTTATTAATTACCAAAAATTACACAGAAGAAGACATTTTGAAACATCAAAAACATATTGTTTTACTGTTTAACACGCTAACTATTTCCAATGATAATACGGGTTTTAAGAACATTTATACGAAGGATATAAACATCATCCAATCCAGTGAACTTAAGCAGAAGTTAATTGATTACAACATTATGATGGATTACAATAGTTATGATGTAACAGCTTATAACAGAAATATTGAGCGGATGCCGGATTATTTATTTCATCATTTTCAAAATATTAATTTCGAAAAAAACAGTATTGAGGCTGTTTATTCCCTTGAAAAATTAAAAGAAGACGACAAGTTAATTAATTATTTAAATCAAATTATTTACGAGAGAAAAATTTATTTAGATCTATTAGACAGAGCTTTTGTTAAGCCTACAAATATATTAATTAAAGAAATTAGTGATGAAATCAGTCTAAATGAGTAGTTTTTAAAAATTTTAAAGTTAGAATAAAAGAATTTTTCTACTCTGTGATAGTCGCATATCTTTGATATGTGAAGAAAAACAGACCCAATTTTTTCTTAAAGTTGATAAAAAATAAAATTGAGAAATTGTGCTACGTTTTTTTCTTAGAAAGTGAAGAAGTTGAATAGCTTTGAAAATTAAATTGTAACTAGGAAGTTTTTTGCTGCGAAGTTGCAAATTTCGCATAACACATAGTAAAGTAATAGCGAGAAGAGTTCCAGGAGCTGAAATATTGACTTGTTGAAATATTGATTTTGTATTTGAACTAAATTTGCTTATTTGTAAAATGTATTTAACTTAAAATTGGTAAGGTATTTGCAACAAGTGAATTCGTATCGTTATAGGGGCTCGCAGCGTAGTATTGTGCCGTCGAGAAGACTTCTGGGAGCTGGGTTTAAAAAAAATAAATGCATCAAAACTACAATATATTGCTGGTAACAAGGCATCTTCCAAAGCTTAAAACCGAATTAATTATTAGAAAACCTTATTATAAGTAATTACCAAACAGCACCAATTAACCAGTATTAATCAATTTTACCAATTAGTAATCAAAAAACGAATCGTTATGTTAAACACAACCTATCCGAGCAAAAAAAAATCGTGGAAGTATGCCTTGATTCTTCCAGTTTTAAGTGCTTTTCTATTGCTTTTTAAAGTACAAACTGTGGCACAAGTTAAAGAAAATGGTCGTCAAGAAAGTGTAGTTAAAAATAACGAAATAGGTTATGTTTTTGACAAAATAAGTTCGAACGATGAATTAGAAAATAGTATTAAAACAATTAAAGAAGAGTATAATATTGATTTAAAAATTGCTCGTAAAAAAAGAAATGAGAAAGGAGAACTAATTGAATTAAAGCTTTCGTTTGATGACAATAAAGGACTTGCAGGAACTACTGAACAAATTAGAACTATTCCAATTCGTCCAATTTTTATGAAAATTAAAATAAATTCGAATGGCAAAAATGAAATTGGTTTTTTTGATAATCACGAAATGCTTTTAAAACCAAAAGATCCTGTTATGGAAAATAAAATTTCTTTAATTGAAAGTCTAAAAGACAATGCTATCATTTATGTTGACGGAAATTTATTTTCAAAAGACGATGTTAATGAACTTGATGTAAACGGTTTAGAAAGTATAAAAATCTTAAAAGATAAAGAGTCTTTAAGAAAGTATAATGCAACAAATCAAAAAGTAGTTATAATTATTGTAACTAATTGGGAGACGAAAAAATAAGTTGAAAAGTGCTTATAAATCCCCAGCACGGGGAAATATTCCCAGCTGAGCCTGCCAAACTGTTCTCCCCCAAATTAGCACAATGCACTGCGAATAGTCACTTTTTCCTAAAATATTAAATACTGCATCTGAATCGATTCAAAAGTGCCTAAAATTTCCAGAGTTCAATGGATCTATTCATGATTTTAGTTGAGTCAACAGCGTAACCTCTTTTTTTGTCCTTATAAAAGATTTCTAATTATTTTTGCAAAAGATTATTTTTTGAAGACTGGCTGCTACGAAGGTTTAGTTCAACTTTTTTTTGGAATGGGCAGTAGGCTACAAGAATTGAAAAAATATAAAAACTATTCTATTTTTAACTGTAAAACGCAAGTTTTTGTGGCAACAGAATAAAAGGACCGTCTTGTCCTTAACTAAAAAAAAATTATCTTTGCCCTTCAAAAAAAAGATACTATGCAACTTTCTGAACAAGAACTCATTCGACGAGAAAAACTAATTACCTTACGGAAAATGGGAATCAACCCTTATCCTGCAGACCTTTTTCCTGTTAATCATACTTCGCAGGAAGTGAAAGACAACTTTGAAGAAGGTAAAAAAGTAATCGTTGCGGGAAGAATTATGAGCACGCGAATTCAAGGAAAAGCTTCTTTTGCGTCTTTACAAGATAGTGCAGGGCGAATTCAGTTGTATTTTAATCGGGATGAAATTTGTCCAGGAGAAGATAAAACGCTTTATAATGAAGTGTTTAAAAAACTAATTGATTTAGGCGATTTTGTCGGAGTTGAAGGGGAACTTTTTACCACGCAAGTAGGCGAAAAAACAATAAAAGTAACCAACTTTAAATTACTTAGTAAAACGTTACGTCCGTTGCCATTACCCAAAACAGATACAGAAGGGCATGTTTTTGATGCTTTTACCGACCCTGAATTACGATACAGAATGCGTTATGTTGATTTAGTTGTGAATCCGCATGTAAAAGAAGTTTTTGTAAAAAGAACGAAATTGTATACTGCCATGCGGACCTTTTTTAATGACAAAGGTTATTTTGAAGTAGAAACGCCAATTTTACAATCAATTCCTGGCGGAGCTGCAGCAAGACCATTTATGACGCATCACAACAGTTTAGACATTCCATTATATATGCGCGTTGCCAATGAATTATATCTTAAACGACTAATTGTTGGCGGTTTTGACGGCGTTTATGAGTTTTCTAAAAATTTCCGAAACGAAGGAATGGACAGGACACATAATCCGGAATTTACGGCTATGGAGATTTATGTGGCTTATAAAGATTATAATTGGATGATGGAATTCACTGAAGATCTATTGGAATTTTGTGCGGTACAAGTAAACGGAACCACAGAAGCTACTTTTGGTGAACACCAAGTGAATTTTAAAGCTCCTTATAAAAGGTTGACGATGACCGATGCGATTATTCAATTTACAGGATTTGATATTTCAGGAAAATCGGAAGATGAAATTAGAGTTGCAGCTTCAAAAATTGGAGTTACAGTAGACGAAACGATGGGTAAAGGCAAATTGATTGATGAAATTTTTGGTGCAAAATGCGAAGGAAAATTTATTCAACCTACGTTCATCACGGATTATCCGAAAGAAATGAGTCCGCTTTGCAAAGAACATCGCACAAATCCTGAATTAACAGAGCGTTTTGAATTGATGGTATGCGGAAAAGAAGTCGCCAATGCTTATTCGGAATTAAACGACCCAATTGACCAACGCGAACGCTTTGAGGCACAGTTAAAACTTGCTGACCGCGGAGATGATGAAGCCATGTTTATTGATACTGATTTTTTGAGAGCGTTAGAATATGGAATGCCACCAACGTCTGGATTAGGAATTGGAATGGATCGCTTATTGATGTATTTGACCAACAATGCATCGATTCAAGAAGTTTTATTTTTTCCGCAAATGCGACCAGAGAAAAAACAAGTGGAATTAACAGAAGAAGAAAAAAATATTGTTGAAATTCTTAAAACTTCCGCTCCGATTGCTTTAACAACTTTAAAAGAACAAACGGGTTTGAGCGGAAAAAAATGGGATGCTGCAATGAAAGGATTAGCCAAACAAAATTTAATTAAAATACAAGTAGATGGCGAACTTAAAACGGTTACACTTTCTGCTTAAAAACTTTTTTTTGATAAAAAAATGAGGCTGTCCGAAAAGTAAGCTTTTGTCGTTCTGTCCCGAAACTTCGGGACAGAACGACATGTAATAAACTTTTCGAACCACCTCAATGCTTTTAATAACTTTGCGAAGCAGCCATTGCTGATGCAAAAATAGCTCCAAAAATAGAGAAGAAAACGATCATCAAACCGATGATGATTGCAATGAAAATTAGTTGAGCTTTAGCCCAATTTTGTTTGTTAACATTTTCACTACTGCCAAAAGCATAGACAAATAATAGAACAAATCCTACAAGCGGAATAGACATGAGTAGCAACGTGATTAGCCAATCTTTAACTGACATTGGTTGCTGGTTAGCGTTTTGATTTTCTTGCATTTATAATTTAGTTAATGGTTAATATGGCAAGATATAAAAAATAGTATAAACATAAAATTTCAATTCGTTTTTTGTTAAACAATTCCCAATAATTAAACCTATTACTAAATTATATGTCTTACTACCATCATTCATTTAAAAAATAAAATCATGAAAAAAACAATTGCCCTTGCAATTTTGTTATTTGGATTAGTAACATTTGCACAAGAAAGACCAGCTGACGGAAAAGGAAAACAAGCTAAAATGGAACGTCGTCAAGATATGACTGCGGAACAAAGAGCGGAACTCCAAGTAAAAAAAATGACACTAGAACTTGATTTAACGCCAAAACAACAAACGGAAGTTCAAAAATTAGTTTTAGCTCAAGCAAAAAAGCGAGAAGCCAAACAAAATGAAATGAAATCAAAAAGAGAGAAAGGCGAAAAATATACAGACGAAGAGCGTTTTAACAACAAATCTCAAGTATTAGATGAACAAATTACAATGAAAGCCGAATTTAAAAAAATTCTTACAGCGGAGCAAATGGTTAAATTTGAAGAAAACAAAGCTAATCGCTCAGAAAAAATGCAAGAAAAAAGAAATCAAGGGAAAAGAAAAGGAATGGAGAAAAAATAAATTTTCTTTTAATATTTTGATAGTTAACGAATTTGATTTATATTCGCTTATTAATTAATTTAAATTACTGTCATTATGAAAAAAATTGTTGCCATAGGATTGTTTATGTTTGCCTTTGGGTTTACTGCGAATGCACAATCAAGTTTAACTGCTACTAAAACTGAAAACGCTAAGTTAAATCCGAAAGAAGCTGCTTATAAAGATTTATCTGAATTGACTTCTGTCATTGAAATAACACCTGAATTTAAAAGCGACTTAATGACGTTGTTTATGATGCGAGAAGAAGCCTTACAAAATGCAACTACAGAAGATGAAAAAGTAGTTCTTTATCAACGTTTTGGCGAAAAAATTCTTTCTGGATTAACAGAAGAACAACGTAAAACACTAGAACAAAAACCAGAACTATATTCGCGTTTGATGAAATATAGACCAACAAAATAAAATTTTAAATAAAAAAAATCCCGATTCAATCGGGATTTTTTTGTTATAAGTCTTTTGCTATATTTTCAACCGCTTGAATGGTAAAATCTAAATCCTCATACGTCAAGGCATCCGTAATAAACCACGACTCATAAGCAGAAGGAGCAATATAAATTCCTTCTTTTAACAATCCGTGAAAGAATTTTTTAAAGGTTTCATTATCGCCACCTTTAGCGGTTTTAAAATCAATAACTGGCGTTTGATTAAAGTGTACTGAAATCATGGAGCCGATTCGATTGATGGTGAAAATCACCTCATTTTTGGTTAAGACTTTTTCTATTCCTTTTTCTAGATAAGCGGTTTTCTCTGCTAAACGTTGAAATACATCCTCATTTTTGTTTAGTTCCTTTAACATCGTTAATCCGGCAGCCATCGCCAATGGATTTCCTGATAATGTTCCAGCTTGATAAACAGGGCCAATTGGAGCTAAATAATTCATAATTTCATTGCGTCCGGCAAATGCTCCAACGGGCAATCCGCCACCAATTACTTTCCCAAAACAAATTAAATCAGCATTAACTCCCATTAATTCTTGTACGCCACCTTTAGCCAATCGAAATCCGGTCATAACCTCATCAAAAATCAATACAGCATTATATTCATCGCAAAGTGTTCTTAAACCTTCTAAAAACCCTTTTGCTGGCGGAATACAACCCATGTTGCCAGCAACAGGTTCCACAATGATTGCTGCAATCTCAGTTGGATTATTCTTGAACAATTGCTTCACACTGTCCAAATTATTAAAATCAGCTAATAACGTATCTTTTGCTGTGCCTTTTGTAACACCTGGACTATTTGGCACACCAAACGTACTTAAACCACTTCCAGCTTGAATCAAAAAAGAATCAGAATGACCATGGTAGCAACCTGCAAACTTTATAATTTTATCTCTATTTGTAAAGCCTCTTGCTAAACGAATGGCACTCATACACGCTTCTGTACCCGAATTTACAAAACGAATTTTATCGACATTTGGAACCATTGAAATAGCAAGAGTGGCGATTTCTGTTTCTAACTGTGTGGGCATTCCAAAGGAAGTGCCTAGTTTTGCTCTTTCGGTTATCGCTGAAATGACAGGTTCATAAGCATGACCCAAAATCATTGGTCCCCACGAATTAATATAATCAATTAATCGGTTGCCATCTTCATCATACAAATAAGCTCCTTTGGCACTTTTTACAAAAATGGGTGTTCCGCCGACTCCTTTAAAGGCACGTACGGGTGAATTTACACCGCCTGGAATAACTTTTTCTGCTTCTTGAAACAATTGACTACTTCTCTGGTACAACATTGTAATTTATTTTATTTTTCCACTTATTGAACAATTAATTTTTGTCCGATAGCAAGTGAATTAGATTGTAATTTATTTTTCTTTTTAAGCTCCTCTACCGAAATTTCAAACTTTTTTGATAATGAATATAAGGTATCACCTTTAGTCACGACATATTCATTTTTGTCACTTTTTGGCTCTGAATATTTTTTGTTTTCTTTCGGTTTTGAACCCATTACTTCTTCATCATATTGATGTAAATCATAACGATCAATCAAACTAATCAATTTATCTGGGTATTTTGGATCTGTTGCATATCCTGCTTTTTTCAATCCTTTTGCCCACGCTTGATAATCGCCACTAGGTAAATCAAATAGAAAGTCATACCGACTTCTGGAAGTTAAAAACAACGAATGGTCGCGATAGGATTCGGCTGGATCTTGGTATTTTCGAAAACATTCATCAGCTGCATCATCATGATGTAGAACACTCGGTCCATTCCATTCTTTGTGGCATTTTATCCCGAAATGATTATTGGCTTGTTGACTTAACGAACCCGTTCCCACACCAGATTCTAAAATACCTTGTGCTAACGTAATGCTAGCTGGCACACCGTATTCTTTCATATTGAATTTAGCAGTTTCTTTAAAATCATCGATATATTGATGAACCATTGCTGTAGTAACTTTTACTTTAGAAGTTGCTTCTAAAACTTCAGGTTCTGGACGGTTTTCAGTTTTTGTTTCAGTAGTTGGTTTTTTTGAAATTGGTTTTTTTACATTTCTAACAACTGTTGTCGAAGGTTTTGATGTACGTACAGTTGGTTTTGAGGAAGAACAAGCCCCTAAAACTAAAAAAACGAAGAGTACAACAACTTTTTTAAACATCACAATTTATTTTAGGCAAATGTAAACCTTCTAATTTAATATTCATACCCTGAATTCCTTGAATTCCTCCTGTGTGAATAGCTAAAATTTTTGAACCTTTGGGAAAATAATTTTGGCCAATTAAATCCTGAATCCCAAAAAGCATCTTAGCAGTATAAACGGGATCTAAGAGTATTTTAGTGTTTTTATAAAACGAATTCATAAACAAAACGAGTTCAGGTGTGATTTTTGCATATCCGCCAAAATGATAATTGGAATTGAGCTCCCAATTCTTTTTGTGAACCCAACGCTGAATTTCCTCGTTTAGAAAATCGCCTTTTAAAGCAGGAAAACCGATTACTTTTTGGTGACTCGATGACGAATTTATAATTCCTGAAATGGTTCCGCCCGTTCCTACAGAGCAACAGATATAATCGAACACTTTATCTTCAGAAGTTAAAATCTCTTCACAACCTTTTATGGCAAATTCATTTGTTCCACCTTCTGGAATAAAATAAAAAGAACCGAACTTTTCTTTTAATTCGTTTAAATAATAAACTTCATTTTTATTTCGATAATTTGCTCTTGTTTCGAACACAAAAGACATACCACAATTTTGAGCAAAAGTTAACGTTGGATTGTCTTGAATTTTTGTTGCAAGTTCTTCTCCACGAATAACGCCGATGGTTTTAAATCCTGCTTCTTTTCCCGCAAAGGCAACAGCAGCTATATGATTGGAATAAGCACCACCAAAGGTCAATATAGTTTCATAATTTTCCTTTTTTGCTTGAGCTAGATTGTATTTTAGTTTACGGTATTTATTTCCTGAAACATACCGATGGATGAGATCTTCTCTTTTAATAAAAAGTGAAATACCCTGGTCAAATCCTTTTATTTCCTGATTAAAAATCTTTAAAAACATCACTTTACAAAGGTATTGAAATGCTTCCAAATAAAAAAGACAGTCACAAAGAACTGTCTTTCTATATTTAAATTTTGAATGTCTTTACTCAATCCTAAAAATAGCTATTTTTCTACTGATTTGTTGATTGTCAGTTGTTACCAATTTTACAATATAGATGCTTTCGCTTAATCCGTTTGTCGGAAACGAATAAGTTTCCTCAGCACCTAACTTTTCTTTAGTAAATATCAATTTTCCTGAAATATCAAATAAGGAAGCTGATTTTAAATCCATCAAAGTAGGATTATTAATCAGTAGCAACGAATTAAGATTATTATGAGTAACCATAAGATGATTACTTTTTACTGGATTAAGGCTTAGTGTTTCATCCAAAAAAGTAACTTCAAATCGGCTAGCAATGCTTCCGCCAGCAGGCAACGTAATATCCGCATAACCATTTTTTATGTCGTGGTAAATATTGGTTTCGCTATCAAAAAGAAAAACATTTTCTGCCGCATCAAAATTGATAATATTACCAACATAAACTCTAAATGTAGACTGATTAATTGCTTTTAAGGCAAATGGTATTCTTTTATTGATATCAAAAGGCAATGTTGAAATCACAAATTGATTATCCTCGGTAATTGGGAAAAACACATCTGTTGGTAGATTGATCTCTTGCGTGGGAGCGTCAAATGCAGTATCAAGACCGTCATTGCTATTTGGATTGAATGCCAAAACGACTTCTCTAGTAAATTGATTATTTAAAATCGTTTGAATTCTAATTTGAGGAACTTGTAATCTGGAAAATTGTGTATAATCTGTCCCTGTTAAATTTGGAATTTCATCCCAATTGGTATTGGAATTTGAGTCATTATTAGTTGCATTTCTTTCAAATTCTGATTCATTTACTAATCCTTCTTTTACAAAAACACGGTATATATTTTTCATTTCAGCTGTTCCAGAGGCAACTGCTCCTTTGATAATAAAACCTTGACCAATAGGCGAAAACATCCTTTTGTAATCTATCCCAGAAGAACCCCCTGATGTATTTGGAGAGCCATCACCATTAAAAGTATCCCAAGTTGCAGACGTGTAAGTTCCTGGTGAAAATGCATTTACATTATTGGGGACATACGTTCCATACCCCCCAACATAATTGGATAAAACGTGAGAAGTTCCTGGTTTTTGATGTTCCCAAAAATAGGCGTTCCCATTAATAATTGGTGATCCAAAAGGAGTTACAACTCCGGAAGTATAGTTTACACTGAAACCACTATTTTCCAATAAAAATAGATTTAAGTTAATGGCAGAAGGATACGGATTGCCTGTTAATGTGCTTTCAGTATAACCAGTGCCACCTGCTACTGAATTTCCAACAGGAATAGTTATCGTCCCATCATTTGGTTTTCCTCGAAAATCATAGCGTTGGTTATCTCCAGCATTATTTTGAACACTTAAAACAGTTGTGTTATCTGTACCGCTCACACCTTTCATCGTAAAGCCTTGTCCGGCTGAAATAGCTGTTGCACTTGCTATATGATTCCAACTAGAATATTGATTTGCGGTTGTTAAGGTATAAATCCACCGGTTTGATATATTTAAAGCAGTATTTGTCGTCGAACCATTTGATCCGGTAATGATTGCTTCGCCCCCAAAGGAAATTAATCCGCTTGGTCTTTTTAACAAGGAAATACCAAAATTTGAATTTCCTGCTGCTGCTGCTGGATTGCCAACAGGAGAGCACCAATAGTTGTATCCAAAATTATTCGAAGTTCCTTCTTGAAAGGCTGACAAAGTCCCTAAGCCAGTATTGGTTGAGCCAGCGGTAGTTTTTTGAAGTAATTGGCTTTCGTTTCGCAGATAAATGTTCGCATTGTTAGCTAAATTTACATTTTGGGTGACAGTGACATATTGGTCGTTTACATACAAAAAACTACCTGAATTCACAGAGAGCTGAGCGTGGGATTGAATTCCAAAAGAAACAATTCCAAAAATAAAAATGCGGGTAAGTAATCTTCTCATAATTAAAAGCTTAAAGTTCAAATTTAGTAATTTATTTCTTTGATAAATGTTTTTTTATCTATTTTTTTTAATAAAAAATTGAATTGAATTGTGAAACTTAAAAAAAAGACAGAAAACCATGGTTAAAACAACAATAAAAAATTAACGTTTAGATGCTTTTTTTCTTGTTCAAATGCTGTTTGTTAGGTATTTATTTAGTCGGTTATTTTATACTTTTCATTGGTTATTTTGACACATTTGTTTTATAAAAAAAATAATGTTAAAACACGTAAAAATATAATTTTAAAAAAATTTATAAATTCAAAAAAAGGAAATGAACTATATTTTCTTCTTTGATATTTTATTTATTATTTAGCAATCATCACTTATAACTGCTGGATATAATTATTGACAAATCAGGACAGTAAAAATGCGTAATTAACTCTTGATTCTACAATTTCAAAGAAATAATAGTTTATGATAATCTAAGGCGAAAATTAAAGCCTTATGAAACTGTTCAATCGATCGTATTTATAATAACGGAGTAAATAGTTATTGTGCTGAAAATCAATTTAGAAAACGGAGCTGCGCCACTTGAAAAATTTATAATTTAAAGGTATATAATTAGTCAATTTTATTTTACTAAAAAGTTTCCGCTTAGGCTTTTATGTCATTTTTATTTAAATTTTACTTTTTAGCGTTTACTTTAACCATTTTAACGATTTTATTTGTTGCAAATAGTTTAATTATCTACGTTTGTACAGTAAATATTTTCAAAAACTATAGCACGACTTATTACAATTTACTTTACCACTTTTTTTTGTAAACTGCTCAAATTTAATAATTTATTATCTTTTTTCTGAAAATTGATTATCCCCGATAAATAATTATTTGTAAAAAACGATAACGCAATACTATAAAAAATTAAACAATAGTTAAATCGTTTATTTCTTAAAATAAACACAAACTGTGCAGATTATGAAAAAAAATTACAATTCACAAATTGGTTTCGTTTTTTTTAAAAACACAAGCTGTTCAAATACACCAAATAGTAATAAACTAGTATTACTATTTTTGTTGTTTTTTGCGTTTTCAAGTGCTTTTGGGCAGGGAGCGACCTGTGCAACTTCAACAACTCTTACTGTTAACGCCGCTGCTGTTGCTGGAATTGTGACAGATACCACAATTAATGACCCTGCAATTGCTATTGGGTGTTTTGGTAGTGCTACTAGCAGAGATGGATGGTATAGTTTTGTTGCGACTACATCAAATGCCACAATTATAGTAGTTTCGAATAACAGACAATTGGTGTTGTATGGTTATTCTGGCACTTGTGGTTCATTAACTCAAATAAACTGCGCAAATTCGAACACATCTGCTGGGGGTCAAACTGAAAATATGTTCTTAACAGGTCTAATAGTTACAAACACATATTACATTAGAGTCGTTAACGCTACTAACAATACGATGAATTTAAATGCTGTCCGGGTTACTGATCAGCTTATTGTTCCTATTATTGGTAGTAGCTCTTACACAACTTGTTCGGGTAATTTATATGATAATGGCGGCAGTATTGCTAATTATGCAACTAATTCAGACGGCTATACCGTTTTAAATCCTTCTGCACCAGGCAGCTTTATCCGTGTATCAGGCTCAATAACGTCGGAGGCTGGCTATGATTATCTGACCATTTATGATGGCGTAGGAACCGGAGGAGCTATTCTATGGGGAGGTTCTCCACATGGTACAGGAACTACATGCACAACTTTTACAATTCCGACTAGTACCTCAAGTACTGGCCCTTTAACCGTTCGTTTTGAATCAGACGGTTCAGCTAATTGTTCGGGTTTTAATTTAGCAGTAAGTTGTTTCATACCCGTCCCCCCAACCATCATGAGTTTGGGAGCAACAAGTGGATGTGTTGGTTCATCCCTAGTTATAACGGGCACTAATTTAACAAGTGCAACTGCTGTAACCATCGGCGGAACAGCAGCTACCATTTCTGCAAATACATCAACCTCAATAACAGCAATAATAGGTGCTGGCACTACGGGAACTGTTAGAGTTACAACTGCGGGCGGAAATTTTACTTTTGGAACAACTTTTACGGTTAACCAGTTACCCACTAATCCGGGAAATCCTACTAGCAATTCCCCGCAGTGTAATCCGTCTGGTGTTACATTAACCAGAGCGGGGACACCTCCTGCTGGCATAACTTGGTTTTGGCAAACAGCTGCCTTAGGGACGAGCATTGCAAATAATGGAGCGACATTTGTTGTAAATGTCTCTGGAACATATTATATAAGAGCAAGAAACAATATTACAGGATGTTGGAGTATTGGATCAGGTAGTCGAGTAGTAACTGTTAATCCTATTATAACCGCAATTGCAGGCACGCCAACCCCTGCTAATAATGCAACAGGTATTTGTTTTGCAGGGGTAAGTTCTGTTTCGAGTATTTCATGGAGCAACGTTGCGGGATCCAGTTCTTATGATGTGTTTTTTGGTGCTGGAATTTTACCCGTCACAATAACAGCAAACGTAGCAACTACTATTTATAATACAGGTGTTTTATTAGCCAATACAACGTACTTTTGGAGAATTGTGCCAAGAAACGCTTGTGGAATAACGACAGGTACACCAGTAACATGGTCTTTTACAACAACTTCGACCCCTTGTGTTTGTACTCCTACTTCTCAGGGTCCGCAATATGTATATATAAACGATGTTCGTTTTATGGGAACATTAAACGATGTAGACAATTTAAATAGCGGTTTTACAAATGGCTATCAAAATTTTACCTCAAGGCCCAAAGCGATACAGGCTCAAGGAGAAGGTATAAATGTATATTACAATAATTTTAGTTACACAGGCTCAGCATCAGTAAAAGCTTGGGTAGATTGGAATAAAAATGGCGTCTTTAATACAGGTGAAATAGTTTATAATACCGGAAATATATCAACTAGCTCAGCCTCCTTTGGTTTTGTTATTCCGCCTTCAACTTTACCTGGTGATTATAGAATTAGAATTAGAAATAACATAACTTGGGTTCCTTTTATTGGAACAACTCCTTATAACTTTAATCCGTGTGAAAATTTCAGCTATACTTTTTCTCAAGAGTATGACGGCGAAGCAGAAGATTATTTATTTACCGTAATTGCTTCTTGTAATGCAAATATTGTAAGTGTTAGTGAAGGTGAGAATTGTGGGCCTGGAACTGTCGCTTTGACCGTAACTGGAACTGCAAGTGCAACGGGTTATAATTGGTACTCAACTACAACGGGAGCAACACTTGTGGCTTCAACAACGTCAGGAAGTTGGACAACGCCAAGCTTGACAACGACAACAACCTATTGGGTAACTGCTACAAATGCATCATGTGAATCATTAGTAAGAACAAAAATTACAGCTGAAATTAAACCGCTTCCAACGCTCACCTTTACACCAAATGCACCTGTAATCTGCGGTGACAATAGTGTCTTGCAATTAACAGCTGTAGGCGATTTAGAAACAGTTAATTTAATAAATGAAAACTTTGAAAGTGGTGGTTTAGGTGTTTTTTCAAATATAAATGACAGTCCAAACGGGGCTCCTTATGATGCCATAACCGTTTGGCAAAATGAAATAAGTCCCTACTTGCCAACCAACACACAGGTTTGGTCTCCTGCTATTTCATCAGGAATAGGCGGAAATCGTTTTGTAATGTCTACTTCAGATGTAAATCCACCAGGTAACGTCCGTCAATTTCTTTCTTTAACCACTCCAGTTAATGCAAACACTGTGATGGGTTTAACGTTAGATTTTGACATCTATTATTCTAATTTTGCAGACGCTGTTGTAATTCAAGCTAATTCTGGTTCTGGTTGGACAAATATAGAAACGTACACTGCAAGTATTGGTATCGGAACTCGATTTACAAAGCAAACTATTGACTTGTCGGCCTATAATAATTCTACATCCTTACGAATTAGATTTCAATTTTTGAGTGGTTGGGGCGATGGTGTAGCCATTGACAATGTTAAACTTTTTGGCACAAAACCATTAACAACCTCGTTTAATTATGACACTTCTACTGTTGATGCGTTCACTGCAGCAAGTTGTGCTCCAGGTACTGAATATACTTCTGGAGATTTTGCGAGTACAGTATACATCAGACCGACGCTCACCCAATTGGAAAATAGTAATTTTACGATTCCAGTTTCAACAACCTTATCTAATGGTTGCTCAGTTTCTGGTAGTGTTGTGGTGGTCAATAATTCTAAAATTTTTAGAAACCCAACTTTTAGCACCAATTGGAACAACCCGATTAATTGGAAACCAAGTGGTGTTCCAACGGCAGGTAATTGTGTTATCATCGCCAACGATACCGACGTTACAGGCACAAACTATCAAGCATTTGCCAGAACCTTGCGCGTAGAATCTACTGGAAACTTAAATCTTGGTCCTTCAAATTTCCTAACCGTATCTGAAAAAGTAACAGTAGCGCCAAGTGGTATTTTTGATATTGAAAACAACGGAAGTTTAGTACAAATAGACAACATTATTAATGAGGGTTCAATTACGTATAAAAGAAGTGCCACTGGTATTAAGGGCGGGGATTATGTATATTGGTCATCGCCTGTGTTAAACCAGCAATTAAATACAATATATAGTTCGCCAACTTCTGGCCCTAAATACAAATGGAATACCATCTTAAACAACGGAAATGGCAATTTTGGCAACATTAGTCAAGGAAGATGGGTAAACGCAAATGGCAACACAATGGAAGTTGGAAAAGGATACATCGTTAGAGGATCAAATTCTGCTTCTGCTCCAGCGGTAACTATAAACAGTAAGTTTTCAGGAATACCAAACAACGGAACGATTCCAATAACAATAAATCGAGGTCAATATACAGGAGCACCTTATGCAGGAACAAATGGCACACAAATTACTAATCTAGACGATAATTGGAATTTAATAGGAAATCCATATCCATCAGCCATTAACGCATTACAGTTTCTGTTTGATAATAGTACTCAAATTTTAGGCAATGTTCGTTTATGGACTCACGGGAGCGACATCGCGTTAAATAATGGAACCACGATAACGAATCCATTCTATGGAACCTTCGCCTATAATTATACCTCAAGTGATTACTTGTTCATCAATTACTTAGGAACCACTATTCCTGCTGCCTCTGATCTTGTTAAGACAGGACAGGGCTTTTTTGTACAAATGGTTGATGGAGCAGGAAATTCTACTGGCACAGTTAATTTCAACAATGGACAACGAAGAAATACCTATGCAAACAATAATTTCTTCCGAACTACTTCAGAAAATCAATCTCCAGAAACAGATAATTTAGTTCCAGAAAGACATCGTTTGTGGTTAGACATTGTCAATTCAAATAATAATTCCATCACGACTTTAGTGGGATATGCTAGCGGAGCTACAAACGAGAAAGATTCACCATTTGACGCTCATGAGAAATTCTCAGGCAATTTAGGAATCTATTCTATGATTGAAAATGAAACCTATGCAATCCAAGGACGTGCATTACCTTTTGATATCAACGATGAAATTCCAATTGGTTTTAATGCACAAACTGCTGGCTCCTACCATATTGCTATTTTGACTTTTGATGGTTTGTTTGAACAAGAAGCGATTTACCTAAAAGACGAGTTGTTAAACGTTTACCACGATTTAAAAATAGCACCTTATCATTTTACTACAGCAGCCGGATTCTTTGCGAATCGTTTCAAAATTGTGTATCAAAGTCAGACTTTGGACATTCCAGAATTTAATAATAATAATGTAGTTGTGTATAAAGACAAATCGAAAGACATCCAGATTTCAACAGGAAATTATAGTATGGCAAAAGTAAAAGTGCATGATAGTAGTGGACGATTATTAATTGAGAAAAATGAAATAAATTCCAATCAATTGAGCATTGAAAATCTAAAAAATATTGCTGACCAAGTTTTATTAGTAACGATTACTACTACTGAAAACAAAATAATCACCAAAAAGGTTTTTTAAATTAGTAAAGCTAAAAATAAATCAAACCTCTTTTTTAGTAAAAGAGGTTTTTTTTTATAATTTTTTTTTTGAAACAAATACTAATTAACTGACAATTTATCGTTAAAAAAAATAAGATCTTCACAAAATTCACTATTTTGTTAACATTTTATTTACATTATTATAAATTTTTAAAATAATTACATATTTTTGATTAAACTTAATTTTTACATAACATATTTATTATGAAAGAAGAAAATCGCGGGATTCTTTTTTTAAATAAAAATATTGAAGCTTTACTATTATTTTCTTTTATATTTTTTTTTAGCTTTGACTTAACTGCACAATGTACTGCATATGTTTCAACTATTCATTGTACAACAGCTGCTCCTACTGTAATTGGAAATAATATAGTGTGTACTCCGCCAACAAATAATGCTGGAAGAAGAAACTTTCTTGTTACTAATATGGTTACTGGGAATATTTATCGAATCTCAAATTGTGGTTCTGGATTTGATACTCAATTAACAATTTTTGATGCTACAGGAGCTACTGCGTTGGGCTATAACGATGACAATGGACCAGCTTGTGCCGGGATTGCTGCTTCAATCGATTTTACACCACCATCTAATGGTGCATATAGAGTACAACTTAACCGATTCAACTGTAATTCTGCAGTAGATCAAACTAACGGAACAATTACGGTTACATTATTGGGTCTAGCACCCACACCCCCAGCTAATGATTTATGTGCAAATGCAACAAATTTACCTTGCGGGACAACAAATCTAGCCGGCACAACGGTTGCTACCTCCAACATTATTCACAATACAGGATGTTCCATGTCTAATTATGGCGTTTGGTATACTTTTATTGGTAATGGCCAACAAACAACCATTTCAACTAATCCTAGTTTTGATATAAAATTATCTATTGCTACAGGATCTTGTGGTGCTTTAACAAACATAGTGTGTACTGATGCAGCTCCCGAAACAGCTACTTTCACCACAGTAATTGGAATACGGTATTATGTTTACGTGGCACATTGGTCAAGTGGAAGCACCACAACAGGAACGTTTACGATTTCGAGAACTTGTTCGCCTCCGCCAACTCCACCAGCTAATGATTTATGTGCAAATGCAACAAATTTACCTTGCGGGACAGCTAATCTCGCGGGAACTACTGCTTTAACATCAAACATTGTTCACAATACAGGATGTTCCATGTCTAATTATGGCGTATGGTATACTTTTATGGGTGATGGCCAACAAACAACGATTTCTACAAATCCTAGTTTTGATATAAAATTATCTATTGCTACAGGATCTTGTGGTGCTTTAACAAACATAGTGTGTACTGATGCAACTCCTGAATCTGCAACTTTTACTACAGTAATTGGAACGAGGTATTATGTTTATGTGGCACATTGGTTAAACGGCAGCACCACAACAGGTACGTTTACGATTTCCAGATCATGTTCGGCAGCACCTCCACCTTTAACAAACGATGATTGTAGCGGTGCCATTGCTTTAACCATAAATTCAGCATGCTCGTATACAACTTATTCAAATTTTGGTGCAAATGCGAGTTTAGGAATTCCAGCTCCAGGTTGCGGTGGTTATTCTGGTGGCGATGTTTGGTTTTCTGTTGTTGTTCCTCCAAGTGGAAATTTTATAGTTGACACCCAAGCCGGAGTTATCACTGACAGTGGTATGGCAGCCTATTCAGGTACCTGCGGCTCATTAACATTAATTGCTTGTGATGATGATGGTGGAACTAGCTTGATGTCCTCTTTAAATATCACAGGACAAACACCTGGAGCAACAATTTATATTCGTGTTTGGGAATTTGGAAATAATAACAATGGTACTTTTGGTATTTGTGTGACAGAACCAATAAACCCTTGTGGTATAATTACAAATATCGCTGCATGCGGAACAACTATTAATACAAATGTTGCCGCTGGTTCCGGAGCTTATGCTAATTCCCCTTGCGGATGGACAACACCCGGAATTGAAACAATCTTTACTTTTACACCAACATTATCTGGCCCATATACCATTCAACAATTAAATTCCTATACAACCATTGATTATCATTACAAGGCAGTTTCAATCGGTTGTGACGGAAGTAACTGGTCCTGTATCGATGATTTATTTGGAGCATCAACAAGTTCCTCTTTTTTTCTTAGTGCCGGTGTACAATATTATATTTTATTAGATCCAGAAAATACAATCGGAGGAAATGTTAGTTTTAGGATCAATTGTACCACCGCTCCTTGTGTGAATGGCCCAGGAACTGGCACTTCGGCTTTAGCCTGTCCATCAGTACTATCTGGTGGTCTAGGATTAAATGGTGCAGACCCTTTACCTATTGATTGCAATACTGTCGCCGCTTGTGTTGATTTAGAAGCTACCTATTTACAACTTGGAGACACTTCTAGTTACACTGTTGAATCAATCCCATACATGCCGCCGTATCAATTTACTTGTCTAAGTAATCCTGTAAGTGTAAACATCGATGATAGATGGTCTTCCGAAATAAACCTACCTTTTGATTTTTGTTTTTATGGAAATACGTTTAGCTCGTGTATTATGGGCTCTAACGGTATCATTTCCTTTGATGTTGGTAATGCTAGTGGTCCCTCTGGCTATGCTTTTAGTAATAACCTTCCAAGTACAGTTGGAGCTTTATTTCCAAATGCTATTTATGGCGTTTATCACGATATCGATCCTAGCGTAGGAGGCACAGTAGCATGGGAGATGATTACGTTAAACACAGGTTGCCGTGCATTAGTGGCTTCATGGAGTGATATTCCTATGTTTTCAGGGAGTTGTAATTCTATATTGTATACTGGAATGATCGTTTTATATGAAGATACTAATGTGATTGAAGTTTATATTAGGGAAAAAAATGTTTGCCCTACCTGGAATGGCGGAAATGCAATTGTTGGAATTCAAAATGGAAATGGAACTCAAGCTAGTGTTGCTCCGGGCAGAAATGGTCTCGACCCGAATTGGACTGTTTCTAACGAAGCATGGCGATTTGTGCCTTCAGGGCCAACCATTACCTCCATTCAATGGTTTGAAGGATCTGGCACAACAGGGCCAATGATTGGAAGTTCCGATATAATCAATGTTTGTCCAACAGTCACAACAACTTATACAGCTCAGGTTACTTATTCACTTTGTAATGGAAATACAATCATAGAAAATGACGAAACGATTGTGACCGTTATCGGTGATAAAACATGGAATGGCTCTGTTAATTCAGATTGGAATATAAACAATAACTGGACACCAGTGGGAATTCCTACTAATACGGATTGTGTTTTAATTCCTGTTACAGCAAATGATCCAATTATTTTGGGAACAAACTATATTGGTTATGCTGGTACACTTCGTGTTTTAAACAATGCTACTTTAACCGTTAATTCTAGCAACACCATCGCTGTCACCGATTGGGTAAACGTAGCTCCAAATGGTACTTTTGATATTTTAAATGATGCAAGTTTAGTGCAAATCAATAACACAACTAATACAGGTGACATTATTTACAGAAGAGAGGCCACTATTCGACGATTAGATTATGTTTATTGGTCATCGCCAGTTGCTAATTTTAATGTAAGCTCTATTCCAGCTCCACTTGTGCCTGGGCCAACATTTATTTGGAATACTACGGTTGCTAACCCCAATGGCGGTCAAGGAAATTGGATAGCTGCCGCAGGAAATAACATGCAAAATGGCGTAGGCTATATTATGCGAGGCCCAAATAGTTTTGGGAATACTCCTGCTATTTTAAATGGAAGTTTTATTGGCATACCAAATAATGGTTTAATAACCGTTCCTATTCAAAGAGGGAATGACACCAACACGGCCTTACATTATGGTTTAAATGGTACACAAATTACTAATTATAGCGATAATAATAATTTAGTTGGTAATCCTTATCCCTCTGCAATTCGGGCGAGTCAGTTTCTTTTTAATAACAATACTAAAATTGAAGGAAATGTAAAATTATGGACACATGGCACTTTACCCGCAATGATAAACAGTCCTTTTTATGATACGTTTGTTTATAATTATACGCCCAACGATTATTTTGAGTTTAATTTTACCGGTGTAACATGTTGTCCAACCGCTTCTTCTGACTTATTTATTGGAGCTGGACAAGGCTTTTTTGTTCAGATGATAGATGGACCGATAGCTTCTGATGTTATTTCTTTTGATAATGGTTTGAGAAGTGAAAGTTATGATAATAGTTTGTTCTATCGTACTTCTATTCAATCTGAAAATGAAACGAATCTAACCAATTTAGAGCGACACCGAATGTGGTTTGATATAATCGACACTAACAATATAAGCAGCAGAACACTTATTGGTTATATTGAAAATGCAACGATGGGACGCGACAGTTTCTTTGATTCTAATACAGCAACTACTGGCTCGCTACTTATTTATAGCCTTCTTGAACAAGAAAAACTTTCAACTCAAGGAAGAAGTTTGCCTTTTGATAACCAAGATATTGTTCCGATAGGAATTAACATTCCAACATCGGGAAATCATTTTATCGCTTTAGCTGCTGTAGATGGTTTGTTTGAATCCCAAGAAATTTATTTACATGATAAAGTGGCCAATACCGTTCATGACATTAAATTATCACCGTACTCCTTTGAATCAGAAGCAGGAACACACAGTGAACGATTTGATGTTATCTATCAAAATTCAACTTTAAGTCAGCCTAATTTCACACTTGAAAATTCAGTAACAGTAGTGACAAATGACCAAGTTCACGTTTATTCTTCCATTGAACCCATTGAATCAATTATCGTTTATAATGTTTTAGGACAAAAAATAAAAGAATATAACGAAGTAAACAGTAATTCTTTCATACTTACTAATCTTCAAAAGAATAATACAACATTGCTTTTAAAAATCAAGCTAAAAAATGAAACAACACGTATTCAAAAAGTAATATTCTAACTGTATTTTAAGAAATTCCAAAAAGGCCTTTTACTCAAAAAGTAAAGGTCTTTTTCGTTTTCATAGGCTTCTCTTTCAAAAATAATAGTTCGATAAGCAATAGTTCTATCTTTAAATTTTATCCATTTATAAAAAAAATCAAGCAGATACCAAACGTAAAAAGGGATGATTAAAAGCTCGAGTTGTTGTTTGATATGAATTCGTTCGTGATTCAATAAAACCATATTTCCTTTGTCTTGTCGATGTTTTAAAAGGACAAAAGGCCATAAGGTTAACCCTCGATAACCTTTTGGAAGTAAATATTTGGAAACTATGACAATCATTTGGCACAAAGTTGCTAATTTTGTAGTTATGAATACACCAAATTCTGAAAATAAATCTGTGGAAGGCGAAGATTTTTATATTACGCCAGAAGGTTATAAATGTTTTACAGAAAAATATCACTTAAAAAGAGGCTATTGCTGTAAAAGCGGCTGCCGACATTGCCCGTATGGTTTTGATAAAAAAACGGGAACTATAAAAAAATAGATGTTTAGCTAAAAGATATTCAGCTAGTAGAGGCTGAAAATTAATTATCTGAAAATCAAAAATCAAAAAAAATAAGTATGGAAGTAATGCAAATCAAGTCATTTAAAGAACAAATCGCAGAGGGAATTCCAACTGAATTACCAGCAATCAAAGTGTATGAAACCGATATAAATCATGCTCCTAAGCGTAAAGAAATTCTTTCTGAAGAAGAAAAAAAATTAGCTTTAAAAAATGCGTTACGTTATTTCGATAAAAAACACCATGTCACACTTCTAGCAGAATTTAAAGCAGAATTAGAAAAATATGGCCGTATTTACATGTATCGATTTCGTCCAGATTACGAAATGAAAGCTCGTCCAATTTCAGATTATCCGGGAAAAAGCGAACAAGCAAAAGGCATCATGTTGATGATTCAAAACAACTTGGATTATGCCGTAGCTCAGCATCCGCATGAACTCATTACCTATGGCGGAAACGGGGCAGTTTTTCAAAACTGGGCACAATATTTATTGACGATGCAGTATTTGACAGAAATGACCAATGAACAAACGTTGGTAATGTATTCTGGTCATCCGATGGGGTTATTTCCTTCGCACAAAGAAGCTCCAAGAGTTGTAGTGACTAATGGTATGGTTATTCCAAATTATTCAAAACCGGATGATTGGGAAAAAATGAATGCGTTAGGCGTTTCGCAATACGGACAAATGACGGCGGGAAGTTATATGTATATTGGTCCGCAAGGAATTGTTCACGGAACGACTATCACCGTTTTAAACGGATTTCGAAAAATAAAAAAATCGCCAAAAGGAGGATTATTTGTAACTTCTGGCTTAGGCGGAATGAGTGGAGCACAGCCAAAAGCGGGAAATATCGCAGGTTGTGTCACAGTTTGTGCCGAAGTGAATCCAAAAATCACGCACATTCGTCATTCGCAAGGTTGGATAAATGAACTAATTGAAAATATTGATGAATTAGTTCCAAGAGTTAAGTCGGCTTTAGCCAATCAAGAAGTGGTTTCCATTGCTTATTTAGGAAATATTGTTGACGTTTGGGAACGATTTGACCAAGAAAATGTACATATTGATTTAGGTTCAGACCAAACATCGTTGCATAATCCGTGGGCTGGTGGTTATTATCCGATTGGATTTACCTTTGAAGAATCCAACGAAATGATGGCAAACCAGCCTGAACTATTTAAAACAAAGGTTAAAGAAACCTTGGTTCGTCACGCAGCCGCTGTCAACAAACATGCCGCAAAAGGAACGTATTTCTTTGATTACGGAAATGCTTTTTTGTTGGAAGCTTCCCGTGCTGGTGCCGATGTGATGGCTACTGATGGAATCAATTTTAAATATCCGAGTTATGTACAAGACATTATGGGACCAATGTGTTTTGATTACGGTTTTGGGCCTTTCCGTTGGGTTTGTGCTTCAGGAAAACCAGAAGATTTAGCAAAAACAGACCAAATTGCTTGTGCCGTTTTAGAAAAATTGGCGCTAACTGCTCCACTAGAAATTCAGCAACAAATGCAAGATAATATTCAGTGGATTAAAGAAGCTCAAAAAAATAAATTGGTCGTTGGTTCGCAAGCTCGAATTTTATATGCCGATGCCGAAGGCCGCATGAAAATTGCTGAAGCATTCAACCAAGCGATTGCAAATAATGAAATTGGTTATATAATTTTAGGAAGAGACCATCACGATGTTTCTGGAACAGATTCACCATATCGGGAAACTTCCAACATCTATGATGGTTCTAGTTTTACGGCAGATATGGCAATTCAAAATGTAATTGGCGATAGTTTCCGTGGTGCAACTTGGGTTTCTATTCACAATGGCGGCGGCGTTGGCTGGGGAGAAGTAATTAACGGCGGATTTGGTATGGTTATTGACGGATCTAACGATAGTGATAGACGATTAAAATCGATGCTATTTTGGGATGTCAACAACGGAATAGCCCGACGGAATTGGGCTCGCAATGAAGGAGCAATTTTTGCAATAAAAAGAGCCATGGAAACGCAACCTTTATTAAAAATTACCATTCCTACTTTAGTGGAAGATGATTTATTTGACGAATAATTGACTTCTGCCAGAAATATTAATTTAAAACTTAAAAGCTATGAAAATATTTAAATTCTTACCCGTTTTACTTTTAGTTGTACTCACTTCATGCAGTTCCGTGAAAGTCTATGATGATTATGACAAAAGTGTAGATTTTACGCAATACAAATTCTATGCCTTTCAAAAAAGTGGCATTGACAAAGTAGAAATTTCTGATTTAGATAAAAAAAGAATTCTTCGAGCGATTGATACCCAAATGGCTCTAAAAGGATTTGCAAAAAGTGCAACTCCCGATTTATTAATTAATATTTTCACCAAAGAACGAGAACAAGTTGAGGTGAATGAATTTAATGCCGGTTGGGGTTACGGTTGGGGCTGGGGCTGGAATCCGCACATGTGGGGCGGAAATACATCGGTTAGTTCTTATGTTGAAGGAACTTTGTACATTGATTTAATCGATGCTAGGAAAAAAGAATTAGTTTGGCAAGGTCAAGGTGTTGGCGTTTTATCGCAAGAGCGTGAAAAGAAAGAGAAACAGATAAATGAATTTGTAGCAAAAATTTTAGCTCAATATCCACCGGTAAAAAAATAAAGAGTTGCAAAATGCAGTTAGAACCGAAGTAGAAATACTTCGGTTTTTTTCGTTCTGCAAGGTTTTTTAACCCCGTTACCCGAAGTGTTCGTCCCTAAATTAACACGATGTGCTGCGAATGTCTCTGACTTCGTAGCAAATAATTATCCCATTTTTTATTTGCAAGTACCACAACATTTTAACGAGATGACTTCGGGGAGCTAGTTAAGAAATATAGCAATAGTAAGCTTTAACTTAAAAAATAGTTAATTAACTATAAAAATAGTTGCATAACTATAAAAATAGTTTTAAGTTTGTGGTATAATTAATTCGGTGTGACAAAAAACTATTGATATGCAAAAATTAACCAACAAAGAAGAAGAAATAATGCACATTTTATGGAACCTTAAAAAAGCGTTCGTAAAAGATGTATTAGCCGAAATTGTAGAAGACAAACCGCATTACAATACCTTGTCTACAATCATTAGAAATTTAGAAGAAAAAGGATATGTATCTTATACTGCTTATGGAAACACGCATCAATATTTTCCTATCATTTCAATGGAGGCCTATCGCAAAGAATTTATGAACACCGCTATTGAAAATTATTTCAATAATTCGTATAAAAATATGGTTTCGTTTTTTGCCGAAGAACAAAAAATTTCGGCTAAAGAATTGCGTGAAATTTTAGACTTAATCGAAAAAAAGTAAAGATATGGAAACGCTATTTATCTATTTTTTAAAAGCAAATGGTTTACTGATTACCTTCTTTTTAGTTTACTATTTTCTATTGCGAAAAGAAACGTTCTTTACTAAAAACAGATGGTTTTTGATTTTGGGACTAGTTGCGTCTGTACTTTTGCCTTTAATCACTTTTACCACTATTGTTTGGGTTGAGCCAACTCCAATTGTTTATAAACCCACTTCATTTGAAAGTATTCCTTATCTAATTGAAAACCAAATTAAAGAAATTCCTTTTGATTGGAATTCGTTTTTCGTGTATGCCTATATTTTAATTTCAGTAGTGTTTTTGGCAAAAATGATTATCGAATTATTTTCGTTTTTTAGGATTATTAAAGTGGGAAATCGTTCAAAATCAAATCAAACTATTCTTATTGATACCAACCAAAACACAAATCCGTTTTCGTTTTTTACGTACATAGTTTTTAATAGCAAATTGTTTACTGAAGAAGAATTGCACCATATTATTTCACATGAAAACATTCACGTTCAAGAAAAACATTCTATCGATGTGCTTTTGGGAAAACTTTTTTGTGCCATTTTTTGGATTAATCCGATCATTTGGTTTTATAGAAAAGAAATGCTTCAAAACTTAGAATATATAGCTGATAACAAAGCATCTTCCATAGCTCAAAACCGAATTAATTATCAAAAAACCTTATTAAAAGTGGTGACTAATCAACACCAATTAAGTATTACCAATCAATTTTATCAATCATTAATCAAAAAACGAATCGTTATGTTAAACACCAAGCAATCCAACCAAAAAAAATCGTGGAAGTATGTATTGATTCTTCCTGTTTTAAGTGCTTTTATGTTGCTTTTTCAAGTAGAAATTTTGGCTCAAGTTAAAGAAAATCCACTTGTGAAAACAAGTTATGTTGTTTCTACAAATTATACATCAACTGTAACTAGAAATACAACTAATCAAGAACTAAAAGAAGTAGAAGCCTCTTTTTCAGATGAAAATCAAAAATTAATAATTTCTAACGTAAAACGAAACAAGAAGGGAGAAATTATAGAAATTAAATTATTATTTGATACCGGAAAAACATATTACCGTGTTATGGAACGTATTTCTAAAGAACCAATCGATCCTATTGAAATATTCATTAAGACTGATAAAGAAGGAAATAAGGATTGTGGATTTGAAGAAATTGATTTGAGTGCTATTTATGTGAGTAAAGTGTTGGAAGAGCCTAAAATTATCAGTAGCAGTAAAATGTATTCAAAAGTTATTAGTGCATATTCAGTAAACTTAGTACTTGACAATTTGAAAATATTTTACGAGATGCATTTTGGCATTGATATAACCTTCAACAACATCACTCGAAACAAAGAAAATGAAATTACAGGCATTGATGTAACTTTGACTAACAAGAAAGGAACTTCTTATGATTATAAAGTCTCTTCCAATAAGCCAATCAAACCGTTTAGTATTTTCGCTACTGTAGAAAAAGATGAAAATCAAAAATTTGGATTTAGCACTTCTGTTAATTATAACGATTTGAAAAAAAGTATTGAAGTTTTTGAACAAAATAAAATTAGTTCTAATTCAAAACAATTTGTCTTATCAATGGAAGAAAAGAATGGTAAGTATGTAATGAAATCAGCACCAGAATCTGATGTATTTATGGAAGAATTTTCTCTAGAAGACAATGGAGCGTTTCTAAAAAACTCACTTACTATTCTTGATGGAAAAATAATTTCTACAGAAGAGCTCAACAAAATTGATCCCAATTCAATTAAGTCAGTCACAGTTGTAAAAAGAGCAAGAAATGCTAATGCAAGATATGAAGAGTTGTTTAAAAAATACGGCGAGCTTGCTGAAAATGGTATTATTGAAATAAAGACGAATGATTTTAAGGAGCCAGTTGAAAAAGAGTAAATAGCAATTACTGAATTTAACAATCTTATTTTAAACAAAAATACAATTCAAAAAAAGAAGATGAATTAAAAGTCGGACAAAATTCAAAATTAGCTGATGAAGAAATTGATGAAAGAACTGCCAAGAGAAAAAAACTTATGGAAGAAAGAAAAAGGGAGTATGAAAAAAGACAAGAAAAATTAGAAGAGAGAAGAAAAAACAAATAAATCGTCAGAAGAGTAATAATAACTATTTATTAGTTTAAACTGAACCACAAATCATTCAAAAACAAGAAAGAGTTGTGGTTTTCTTGCCAGTTCCTCAAAGTCTTCATCTCTAAATTAGCATTGTGCTATGCGATGGTCGCCAACTTCCCAAAGTGTTCTCTACTAAAATTAGCACATTGCTCCCTAAATCCCTGTAGCCCGTCTTCACGAAGTGTCTCCCAGCTCAGCTAGGATAAGTTTGTCAATTCTAAATTAGTGTAATGCTCTGCGAGTCTCGAGAGGAGCTATCAAGACTAACTTCGTAGCGACTAAAATTTTTCCATTTTAAAGGCTACAACCTCGATAAAAAAATAAATGGTACGGAGTTTTAAAAATTAATATGCGATTTTTAAAAGATTAACGACTTAAAATTTCCTTTTTCACTTAACTCTTTTACCTTTGTTGGTCATAGTAAAGAATACCTTTAATCATGCACAAAGACAGTAAACGAAGAGAAGCATTATTATACCATGCGAAACCAACTCCAGGTAAAATACAAGTAGTTCCAACTAAAAAATATGCAACGCAACGGGATTTGTCCTTGGCCTATTCGCCAGGTGTTGCCGAACCTTGCCTAGAAATTGCCAAAGACGTAGATAATGTCTATAAATATACTGCCAAAGGAAATTTAGTTGCCGTAATTACCAACGGAACCGCCGTTTTAGGCTTAGGCGATATTGGTCCAGAAGCTTCCAAGCCAGTGATGGAAGGAAAAGCCTTGTTGTTTAAAATATTTGCTGATATTGATGTTTTTGACATTGAAATCGGTACAAAAGATATTGATGCATTCATTGAAACGGTTAAGAATATTGCTCCAACCTTTGGCGGAATTAATTTAGAAGATATCAAAGCTCCCGAATCCTTTGAAATCGAACGACGTTTGGTGGAAGAACTGAATATTCCGGTGATGCACGATGACCAACACGGAACGGCCATCATTTCATCGGCAGCCTTACTCAATGCCTTAGAATTAGCAGAAAAAAAAGCAGAAAATATAAAAGTCGTAGTTTCTGGAGCAGGTTCGGCGGCGTTAGCTTGTGTCAATTTATATTTGCTTTTGGGTGTAAAACTAGAAAATGTAATCATGTTTGATAGTAAAGGAATTTTACATCAACAACGCGATAATATTTCAGATCTGCAACGAAAATATGCCAACGGAAAAGAAGGAATGACTTTGATAGAATCGTTAAGTGGAGCCGATATGTTTTTGGGACTTTCCACGAGTAATATTTTAACGCCAGAAATGCTTTTATCGATGACTAATGATCCTATTGTTTTTGCTATGGCGAATCCAATTCCTGAAATCGATTATAATTTAGCTATCCAAACCCGTAAAGACATTATTATGGCAACGGGCCGATCTGACCATCCGAATCAAGTGAATAATGTACTTGGTTTTCCTTATATTTTTAGAGGAGCATTAGATGTTCGGGCAACAAAAATTAATGAGGCAATGAAAATGGCGGCCGTTAAAGCCTTGGCAGAATTAGCCAAAATGAATGTGCCAGAACAAGTGAATATTGCTTATGGCGAAACAAAACTGAATTTTGGACGTGAATATATTATTCCAAAACCATTTGACCCACGATTAATTACCACCGTTGCTCCAGCTGTTGCAAAAGCCGCGATGGATTCTGGAGTGGCTCTTAATCCAATTTTAGATTGGGAAAAATATGAAGAAGAATTAGCCGAACGTTTAGGTTCAGATAATAAAATGGTTCGATTGTTAGCTAACCGAGCAAAAACCAATCCGAAACGTGTAATTTTTGCCGAAGCCGATCATTTAGATGTGCTCAAAGCTGCTCAAATTGTGATGGAAGAAGGAATCGGACATCCAATTTTATTAGGAAATAAAGAAATTATAATCGAACTCAAAAAAGAAATTGGTTTTGACGAAGAAGTGCCCATTTTAGATCCGAAAACGCCAGAATGTGACAAAAAAAGGATGCAATATGCCAATACATTTTGGGAAAGTAGAAAACGAAGAGGAATTTCTTTGTTAGATGCTCAAAAATGGATGCGAGAACGCAATTATTTTGCTGCGATGATGGTTAATGAAGGGGAAGCAGACGCATTGGTTACCGGTTTTTCTCGAAGTTATCCATCGGTTGTAAAACCTGTTTTAGAATTGATTGGCAAAGCTCCAGGGGTTGATAAAGTTACCACAACCAATATAATGATGACTAATCGTGGTCCGATGTTTTTGTCTGATACCGCCATCAATATCAATCCATCTGCACATGATTTGGCTAAAATTGCTTTAATGACCGCAAAAACGGTTCGCATGTTCGGCATGGTTCCAGTAATAGCAATGGTTTCTTATTCTAATTTTGGTTCATCCAATAATGAAGGAGCATCAAAAGTGAGAGAAGCTGTGGCCTATTTGCACAAATATTACCCAGATTTAATTGTAGATGGCGAAATTCAAACCGATTTTGCTTTGAATGCAGAATTATTGAAAAACAAATTTCCGTTTTCTAAATTGGCTGGAAAAAAAGTAAACACCTTAATTTTTCCAAATTTAGAAGCGGCAAATATTACTTATAAAATGCTGAAAGAACTCTATAAAGTCGATTCCATTGGGCCGATAATGTTAGGATTAGACAAACCAGTCCATATTTTTCAATTGGGAGCTAGCGTAGAAGAAATGGTTAATATGGCGGCGGTAGCTGTAGTAGATGCACAAGAAAAAGAGAAGCGTTATAAATCAATAAAAGTAAGCTTTTAACAAAAATTTACGTAATTCATCGTTTTTTAGCGTTGTAATTAAAGATTTTTGTTACATTTGAAAATTAACATGTTCATTTATGATTGCTCATATTCAAGGACGATTAGTCGAAAAAACCCCAACCGATGTAGTAATTGACTGCAATGGAGTGGGCTATCAACTGCATATTTCGTTACATACCTATTCTTTAATTCCAGATACTGAAAACATCAAGTTGTTTACGTTTCTTCAAATCAAAGAAGATGCCCACACTTTATTTGGTTTTGTTGAAAAATCTGAAAGAGAAATTTTTAAATTACTACTTTCTGTTTCAGGAATTGGGGCTAATATAGCCAGGACAATGCTTTCGTCCATGGAACCCAAACAAATTCTACAAGCGATTGCTTCTGCCGATTTAGGTACGATTCAGTCAATCAAAGGAATAGGTTCTAAAACAGCCCAACGCGTCATCTTAGACTTAAAAGAAAAAGTGTTAAAGGTGTATGATTTGGATGAAGTTTCTATGGCTTTAAACAATACAAACAAAGATGAAGCGTTATCAGCTTTGGAAGTCTTGGGCTTTAACAAAAAATTGGCAGAGAAAGTTGTCGATAAAGTCGTAAAGCAAACCCCCGACGCCAGCATAGAATCAATAATTAAACAAGCATTAAAAAATTTATAATTCTTGAAAACGGAGTTTCAGTATAATTTTATACCAAATTTTAAAATTAACCTACTGTGGTTAATGTTATTTTCGACTTTTTTGGTGTTTTCTCAGGAAGATGAAACACCCACTGATTCGGTAGGATTTAGTACAGGGAAACTAGAATTAGGCAATCCGCCTAGTATCGTTTCAGCCTATACGTACGATCCTGTTACGGATCGATATATCTACAATAGTTCTGTGGGAGAATTCAATATTAACTATCCTGTTATTTTGACCCCTAAAGAATATGAAGAACTAGTTTTAAGAGAATCCATGAAATCCTATTTTAAACAAAAAATGGATGCTATGGATGGTCGAAAAGCGGGTGCAGAAGATGCTCAAAAAGATTTGTTGCCCCGATTTTATGTAAACTCCGGTTTTTTCCAAACGATTTTCGGAAGTAATACTATCGATATTCAACCACGAGGTTCAGTAGAAGTAGATTTAGGAGTTCGGTATACCAAACAAGATAATCCGTCTTTTTCCCCTCGTAATCGAAGAACAACTACCTTTGATTTTGAACAGCGAATCAACATGAGTTTAACAGGGAAGGTCGGAACACGATTGAATGTAAATGCTAATTATGATACCCAATCAACCTTTGCCTTTCAAAATTTAATCAAATTAGAATATGCTCCTGATGATGATGCAATCCTCCGTAAAATAGAAGTTGGTAACGTGAGTATGCCATTGAGCAACACCTTAATTCGTGGAGCACAAAGTTTATTTGGGGTAAAAGCGGAATTACAATTCGGGAAAACAACCATTACGGGCGTTTATTCCGAGCAAAAATCGCAAACGCGTTCAGTAACTGCTTTGGGCGACGGAACACTGCAAGAATTTGATTTATTTGCGTTGGATTATGATGCAGATAGACACTTTTTCCTTTCTCAATATTTCCGAGACAACTATAACGCCGCTTTACGAAATTATCCTTTAATTAACAGTCGGGTACAAATTACGCGGATAGAAGTATGGATAACCAATAGACAAAATCGAGTTAATACCTCTCCAGAAGGCAATAATTTAAGAAATATTATTGCTCTACAAGATTTAGGAGAATCACAATTAAATGGATTGGACGATACCGAAGTGGTCGGGATTTCACCCATTCCAGTTGGGTTTTTTAATGTGAATTCTAACACGCCTTCCAATAATGCAAATAATGATTTTAGCCCAGGTTTAATTCAGACCGGTGGCGGATTATTAAACCCGAATATCCGAGAAATCGTAACATCTGGGGCTGGATTTAATTTTCCAGCTATTGAAGGATTGGATTATTCTAAATTAGAAAATGCTAGAAAATTAACTAATACAGAATTTACTTATAATGCACAATTAGGGTATCTTTCCTTGCAACAACGTTTAGCAAATGACGAAGTAGTAGCAGTTGCCTACGAGTATACCATTGGTGATGAGATTTATCAAGTGGGAGAGTTTGGTAACGGTGGCGTGGAATCGACAGTGGTCGACCCTGCTACCCAAATTCCTGCTACCCAATGTTTGATACTAAAAATGTTGAAGAGTAATTTGAACAACATTGAAAAACCAATTTGGAACTTGATGATGAAAAACATTTATCAAATTCCTGGCGCTTTCCAACTAAGTGAAGAAGACTTTAGATTTAATATCTTATATACCGATCCTTCGCCATTAAATTATATCACACCAGCCGGAAATCCACCTTTACCACTTCCAGCCAATGTGGCAGAAACACCTTTATTAGAAGTATTTAATGTCGACCGATTAAATTATACCAATGACCCGCAAGTGGGTGGTGACGGTTTTTTCGATTTTGTACCTGGAATTACGGTGGATACTCAAAATGGGCGTTTAATCTTTACAACGGTTGAACCATTTGGAAAGCATCTGTTTAACCAATTAAGTACATCAAATCCATTAGAAGATTATGATAATCCGGCCACAGGTTATAACGTCAATCAAGTACGATATGTTTATCGCAGCATGTATCAAAGCACGCAGGCTGCTGCGTTGCAAGATAGTGACAAAAATAAATTCTTATTGCGAGGCCGCTTTAAATCTACAGGTGGCGACGGAATTCCGATTGGAGCTTTCAACGTGCCGCAAGGTTCAGTACTTGTTACCGCTGGCGGTAGGACCTTGGTAGAAGGAAGCGATTATACGGTTAATTACCAGTTGGGCCGCGTTCGGATTCTAGATCCGTCTTTACAAGCATCTGGAACGCCAATCAATATTTCGGTGGAAAATAATTCCGTTTTCGGACAACAAACCCGTCGATTTATGGGCTTTAATGTTGACCATCGAATCTCCGAAAATTTTCAAATAGGTGCGACGATGTTGCGAATGACTGAAAGACCTTTTACACAAAAATCCACTTTTGGACAAGAATCAGTAAACAATACAATCTTTGGATTGAATACTAATTATTCTTCTGAACTTCCTTTTTTAACAAGGCTTGTCAATAAATTACCAAATATAGATACTGATGTGCCATCGGCTATTTCTGTTCGTGGTGAAGTGGCTTTCTTAAAACCAGATTCGCCAAAAGCAGATAGTTTTGAAGGTGAATCTACCTTATATATTGATGATTTTGAAGGATCGCAAACTACAATTGATGTTAAATCGGCTTTGTCGTGGAGTTTATCTAGTGTGCCAGAACGAAATACGTCGAGTTCCTACGATTTCTTTGGTAATTCTGCTGGTTTAGATTATGGTTTTCGAAGAGCTAGACTAGCTTGGTATACCATTGATCCTATTTTCTACACGTCACAACGTCCAGCCGCAGTTTCTGCTCAAGACATGGCTTTAAACAGAACACGACGTGTGTTTATTAACGATATTTTCCCAGTTACCGATATTGCCCAAGGTCAACTTCAGGTGATTAATACCTTAGATTTAACCTATTATCCAGCGGAAAGAGGTCCCTATAATTTTAATCCTTCAGCAGCTGCGGATAACCAACTGCCCAATCCAACACAAAATTTTGGAGGAATTACCCGTGCCATTAATTCTACCAATTTTGAACAAGGAAACGTGGAATATTTCCAACTTTGGATTTTAGACCCTTATTACGGAGCAGACGAAACAGCACCATCGAATACAGGAGAATTATACATCAATTTAGGAGAAGTTTCCGAAGACGTTTTAAGAGATGGTAGAAAACAATATGAAAATGGATTGCCTGAAGTGGGCGGCACAACACCAACAATTCCTTCTATTTGGGGAAAAGTGCCAGCTTCGCAATCATTAATTTATGCCTTTGATACCAACGAAGGCAATCGGGCTGTGCAAGATGTTGGTTTAGACGGTTTATCCGATGCAGAAGAAGCAGCCTTATATCCCACTTTTGCAGCGAATGTAGATCCCGCTCAGGATAATTATGAATTCTATTTGTCAGCTACAGGCAATGTGATTGAACGCTATAAAAATTATAATGGGTTTCAAGGAAATTCGCCGGTATCGCTTACAGATAATAATCGTGGAAACTCCACTTTGCCTGATGTAGAAGATATTAATCGCGACAATACGATGAATACGATTAATGCCTACTACGAATATAAAATTAATATTGGCCCAAATTTACTAGTGGGTGATAATTTCATTACCGATGAGGTATTAGTGGCAGAAAAAACAGAGCCAGGCGGTGAAACTTTTCCAGCAGCTAGATGGTTGCAATATAAA
>Ga0105045_10000250_pt1 | contig 35917 bp, 28 predicted proteins | sample MAT02_FD_78089 | JGI IMG/M metagenome (GOLD analysis project Ga0105045, IMG submission 78089) | Freshwater microbial communities from Lake Fryxell liftoff mats and glacier meltwater in Antarctica - MAT-02 (megahit assembly) | ecosystem: Environmental > Aquatic > Freshwater > Ice > Liftoff...
CGCGCCCGAGGGTGCAGCCCTCGAGCGCGTGTCCAAGACTGAACAAATACAGGAGCAGCGTCGCCTCGGTCTATTCTCCGATTGCGGCAGCCTAAGCGCCGCCACCGCCATCAGCAGATGTTCTTGAGCGGCTAAACATCCCCGAGCCAGCGCGCAATGGTGGTACCGGACACTCAGGTGCCGGGGCGTCGCAAGTACGCACTGTCGCGATGCGCGGGTTGCCGTCTACCCTCCAACAGGCGACGATCATCGAACTGCTCACCATCGTAAAAATCGCGTTCCGTGTTCGTGGACACCACGTGCACTGACGCCGGCGCGAATCCGTCGACGATCGATTGCTCGTATTCGCGCGAGAGAGTACCTCGCACGTAGGGAGGCAGCGTGAGGAGCCGTTCACTGCCGAGATTGATCACTACGTCGTCCTTTTCACTGTTCAGGCGCGCCGCACCGATCGGAATGAGCGCATGGCGACGATCGTTGTCGGGCACGAGATCTTTGTTCAGCTCCACTTCGATGTAGCGCACCCGAAGCGTGGCTGAGTCAACGAGCAGGTCTTCCACTTCCCCGATCTTGTCGCCGTTCGAGGCGCGTACATCCCAGCCGCTGATGTCTGGCTCACCGTCGACAATTTCGTAATCGTCCATGTCACTGAGGTGCGTCAGCTGTCCTAAAGTGGTGTTGTCGAGCCGACCGATGTCGTCGGACTTCGATCGCGCGGTGTTGAGTTGATTATCCATGGCAGTCTCCTACGGGGTGGATGGGTTGGGCGCGTTCGGCGCAGCAGGCGCTGGCGTTGTGTACGTAGAATCCGCCGTAGCTGCCAAACCATTATTCACGTTATCGTTGCGACCAAACGCGAACCAGAGCGCGGCCACCAATATCAGAAGGCCTATTATCCAAGGCCAGATACTGGTGTCCTTCTTTTGTACATGAAGCTCAGCCATTCGTCCTCCCTGTGATGTGGATGTCGCTGACGACGCACACCGAGTCACGGAATGCATCGTGCATGCAACTTCAGTGGCACGAGGCGGTGAGGCTATCCGCCAAAGGGGTGAACTTCACCTGTCCAGATGGGTCACGCGCAGGACAGCGGCAGCTACGGGCGCGGTGACTCGCCGGTGTAGTGCCACGACAGCCATACGGTGTGATTGATCTCATTCGCGCGCCGCGCAGGGAAGGCGTTGTAGAGGTTCATGTAGCCGATCTCGAGCCGTTGTTTCGGCGTGACCGGGACCCCAATGCCCACCATGGCGCGGTTTTGCGCCAACGTAAAGAGCTGAGTGTTGCCGCCCAGAGGCATGAAGAACTCGCCCCACGCCAGTGCGATCAGCGGTCGACGTTGGTAGGTCAACGCGGGGAGATTCACCTGCGCGCGGCCGAGATACCGAAATCGGTTCTGGTAGGTGGTGGGGCCAAGTTCGCGTTCGTTGTCTGCGGGCAGCGAGAGCGCCGCTGGGACAAGCGGCCGATTCCATCGCTGCTCGAGGCGATAACGGTGGCTGAACACCACCGGGCCACCTTTGTGCGTGAGCAATAGTTGCTGCCATGTTCGCTGCTCACGCAGCGGATTCGCAGCAGGCAGTGCGCCATATGGCGTGGAGGCAATGTAAGCGTAGCCGGCCGCTACGCGAACGCCCGGCGAGAGGGTGTACTGAACACCGGGCCGCAAGAGCACCTGTTGCGGACGCGCCCCGAAATCCATGCGGCGCCACGAGCCATCAAACCAGAGCGCCGTCTTCGCGGTAATCGGTTGGTCCACGAAGGCGCCAGCCCACAAGGCGTCCTGCGAAACATTTTGCCATGCTTGCGCGTGTGTGGCGACTGGCGCCATCAGCATAGCGCTCAACAGCCACGTTGCGCGTGCTCCGGTCAAGCACTGTGTCCAACCGTTCATAGAGATGCTCCGTAAATGTCGACCAATGGCGAGCAAACCAAGCATCCGCTGCCGCACTAGCTCGTATCGAAGGAACCCGTGCAATGCTCGGTTGCTCGGGTCGAATACTTTAGCAAAACGTTTTGTGGGGAAATCTTTACCGCTCCGCCCCTGACGACCGGACATCGCCCAACGCGCCTACGTCTGACGCATCCGTTCCAATCGTTCGTCCACATCGGCTGGCAGAAACATCCCGTCGGCGATTGCGGCGATCTCTTCGGCCTCGCGCCAGCGCGTCTCCAGCTCGTGCAGTTCTCCTTCCAAAGCGCGTCGCTCTTGAGATTCCTGCGTGACCATCTCCATCGCCAGACGTACCGGGCCCGGCATGTGGCCCAGCACGGTGGTTCCCATTCCGTCGGACATGGTGCCGTCAGACAAGCGCCATCCGCGCAGCATCTCCCCGATATCACGGGTATCGATGGCAAACGCGACCGCCTGTGCGACGTGTTTCTTCGTGGCTCCCCCGTGATTGACGATGGGAAGCAGCGCCGTCAATGCCCGCTGCGCGGACTCGCCGGTCAGCGTCGTGAGGGCGCCCACGTAGCGCTGTCGCGCGGGCACGCCGCCGGCGCGGAACAAGGCGCCGGTTGGCACGAAGCAACGGTGCTCGAGTTCCACCTCCCACGCGGCGGGTTCGCCAGCGCCCAGGACTCGACTGCCCGCAGCGTCCCGTCGGGTAATCAGCAATTGCTGGCCAACCGCTGTTGTCACCGCCGTACGCACTTTGCGCGACGACTGCCACCACGTAGCGGCCGGGTGCGCGAGTGACAACGTCTGGATTAACGACAGCGCGATGCCAGCCGTGTAGGCGGTCGTGCCAGCCAGAGAAGCAGCGCTGTAGGCCAGCGGCAGAGCGAAACCGACCGCCGCATACGGGGCAATGCGCCTCCAGCGTCGCCGAAACACATCGCCATACCGCCACGCGGCAAACTCCGGCAGCAAGGGTTTCCCGATGCGCACCAGCTCGGTGCCGTCGTTCAGTGTGGCGAGCCCGATGTTTTCAGTGGCGGTGCGCAGTTTTGTGTCGCGATACGCACGCTCTGCTTCCTCGATGGCTTCCCACCGCACCTCAAGTGGCGTCAGATTCCAGCGCGCACACGACGGGCACACCACCCATAGCCGCCCTTTCGCCGCATCGAACGCCAGACGACGGCCCACCGGGAAGTTCTCGATGGATTCATTGCGGCCCAGGGCCTCGCTGCAAAACAGACACGTGGCGTACACGCTGCGAATGTACGGATGAAGGGCCCCAGCCAACAGATCGTCCGCCCACATGCGGGCATCGCGCACCCGCCGTCCTTTCCCACCCGTCCCGCGCTAGGCCCGCGCTTGCGTGTGGCAGTCGATAATACTGGTAACCAATGCCATCCGTGTAACGCTGCTGCCCCGCCCAAGCATGGCGCGGGCCATCCGAACATCCTACCATCCTCCCATGTCTTCGGACGCCCTCAACAGCGCTATTCTACAACCCGTACGCCGAGTTGCCGGTCGTGACGTCCTGCCGAGATTTTCGGCGGGTGACGCGGTGCAGTTTCAGGTGGACGACGGTGTGGTGCGTGGCACCATCCGCGGCATCGATGCCGCCGCTCGTCGCGATCTGCCGCTGGGTCTCCCGTATCGGCTCTTGGTCGTCGACGCGCCGCCGAACGGCAGTTATCGCGTTGGCGGGGAGATCACCATCCGGTCGGGCTGTCTGGAGCGAGACGGCAGCGTTCCGGTTTCACCCGCCATGTTTCTGGTGGCCTTCCTGCGAGAAGGCGGCACCATGCCCACCCAAGGGGCACTCCTCGTACAGGGCGAGAGTCTCGAAGCCGCCTCGGCTTCGGCCATGCAGTCGCTCACCGCCGAACTGGAAGTCGACGTGCGGGAACGCGGAGAGTCGCCCGACGCAATGGTGATGCTGCTGAACGCCGCCGAAGTGCCGATGCTGGGGGCGTCGCCAGCCGGCGGGGGTGGGGCGGTGTTGTCGTCGGTGACCTGGTAAGACGCGCTTGGAGCGATCGGTCCCTCGCTGACCACCAAAGGTGTTATCTTTAAAGGCTGGTGGGTAACGCCCCCTGAATCGGCGAGCTGGTGATCGCCCTTACCCTCTCGTTGGTGGAGTTCGATGAAAAAGAAACACAATGTCGCGATCCCCGATTTTTCGCGGAAGCGTCCCGTACCCGGCATGCCGTCCACGGCGGCGGGCTCCAAGAGCGTAGCTCCGGATCCTCGCAAGAACCACGGGCCGCCGGTGAAGGCCAAAAACGGCGGGCGCCGCGGCACCTGAGCCCGGGGTGACGGCGTGGGGACCGCAGCGAGCGCGCGCTAAAGCGGCGCCCCGCAGCGTCGACAATACGTGGCATCATCTGCATGCGAATCGGCGCCGCATGAGACGCATTGCTGCGTATTGAGCGCGACCGGCGCGCGAGCCGCCAGTGCCAGTTCAGACGTCACGATCCCGGTAGGCACCGCAATGATGCCGTACCCCAGAATCATGACGAGCGACGCCAGCGCCTGCCCGAGACCGGTGCGCGGTGCAATGTCCCCGTATCCCACCGTGGTGAGCGTCACCACGGCCCAGTACATGCTGGCGGGAATGCTGGTGAAGCCATGCTCCGGGCCCTCCACCACGAACATGACCGATCCCACGATCACCACGGCCGTCGCCACGGCAAACAGGAACACCGCAATTTTGCGTTGGCTCGCACGCAGCGCGACACCGATAGTCTGCGCCTCGGCGAGATAGCGTGTGAGCTTGAGTACGCGAAACACACGGAGCATGCGGAGCACTCGCACCACCATGAGCACGCCCGCGCCGGGAACCACCAAGCTGATCCACGTGGGGAGGATGGCCGCGAGATCCACCAGCCCGTAAAAGCTCGCGGCGTACACCACCGGTCGTCGCACGGCGATCAGGCGCAGGACGTACTCGATGGTGAAGAGCACGGTGAGTCCCCATTCGAGCGCGCGGAGCATTGCGTACGCACGTGCCGAGAGCCCCGGAACCGTCTCTACGCTGACCACCAGCACGCTCACGGCGATCAGCGCAATCAATAGGAGGTCGAAGGCGCGTCCCGCCGCCGTGTCCGCCTCGAAGATGACGGTGTGGAGTTGCGTGCGCCAGCCGCGCCCTTCGGGGGCGGAGTCCGATGCGGTGGGATGCGTCTCAGAAGACATGGGGCTGGGAGCGAGGGACGAGCCGGTCGTGACGGGGAGTACGCGGTGGCACGCCAGATCACCGACCTCGTTAAGAGGCGCTAAATTAGTGCACGGCGAAGACGCCGCGAACAATACCCGGCGCCGAGTCTGCAAACTTATGGTCGAACTGAATTTCCCGGATGTGCCTGACCCGCTGATGGCGCTCCTGCTGAACTCCCTTGACGCCGGCTACTGGCAGGTCGCCCACGATGGCTCGGTGGAGCATGTTTCACCGCCGCTGCTAGCGCTGTACGGCGTCATCGGAATCACCGCATCCCCCCTACTCGACCGGGTACGCGCCTGTATTGACCCCGGCGATCTGGCGGCACTGGACCGGGTCGCGGCGGATGGCGCGACTCATGGGCAGTGCTACGCGCAGATCATCCACATTCGTCGCGAGTCGGACGGTGAGCGGCGTGTGCTGCGGGTGAGAGGGCGCACGCTCACCGACGAGCCGGGGGGGAGTACCACTGTCGGTACCCACGTCGACATCACGGATTCTCAATCGGTGCTTGACGCGCTGCACGAGGCACGCGCCCAGCGTGACGTGGCCGAGCAGTTGGCCGGCGTCGGCAGCTGGAGTTGGGAGTTGGCGACGCAGGCGGTGCACTGGTCGCAGGAGACGTATCGTATTCTCGGGGTATCGCCGCACATCACGCCGTCGTTTGACCTGGTGATGGCCAAGCTGGTCGAACCGGAGCGGGAGGCGGAGCTCCGGCAGCGCATCGCGGCGGCGCTGGATCACGATGCTCCCTATGAGGTGGAGGCGGAATCACGCCGCGAGGACGGGGCGACCCTCATTACGCTGACGCGCGGACGGGTGGAACGCGATGCCACCGGCGCGCCGCTGCGCATGGTGGGCTCCATACAGGATGTGACCGCAGTCTGTCTCGCCGAACGTGCACTGGTGGAACGGGAGGCCCGATTCCGTACGCTGGCCGAGGCCTCCCCCACGGGGGTGTTTTTGACGGAGGCGACGGGCACGCCCACGTACGCCAATCAGCGGCTCCTTGATTGGTTCGGGCTGACGCTGGAGGGATTTGCTGCCGGCCAATGGCTGGATCGGATTCACCCCGACGATCGGCACATGCTGGCCGCCGAAACGGCACAGAATGACAGTCGCCGTGAACCGTGGGAGGCAAGCTATCGCATTGTGCTCAATGAGCAGGTGCGATGGATTCAAGTGCGAACGGCTCCGGTGCGCGGTGATGATGTCTCGGTGCGTGGGCATGTGGGCTCCGTCCAGGATGTCACCGCCGAACGGTTCGCCGCCGAAGAGCGGGAACGATTGCAGGGGCAGTTGCAGCAGGCGCGTAAGCTCGAGTCTATCGGACTCCTCGCCGGTGGCGTGGCGCATGACTTCAATAACCTGCTCGTGGGGATCCTCGCGAACGCGTCGTTGGCGCGCGATGCGCTGCCGCCGGAGCTTCCCCTCGCGGATCTGCTCGCGGACATCGAACGCTCCGCACAACGCGCTGCGGAACTCACCCGTCAGCTCCTGTCGTACGCAGGACGTGGGCATCTGGAACGCGCACAAGTGGACATCGTCGCCTTGGTCGCGGAACTCCCGACGCTGCTGGGCGCGCGCGTACCACCCACGGTGTCGCTGCAGGTGCGGCACCAGCTCGACACGGCGTGGGTCACGGCCGACGCGACGCAACTGCGTCAGATGATCATGAATCTCGTGACCAATGCGGTGGATGCCCTCGCGACCGGAGCCGGTTCGGTGACCGTGACGCTCTCGCAGGCGTGGTGCACGCGGGCGCGACTGGCGGGCTGCGTTCTGGGCGCGTCGCGCGCGGATGGCGACTATGTGATCATCGAGGTGGCGGATACCGGATGCGGGATGACGCCCGATGTTATTGAGCGCATGTTTGATCCCTTCTTCACGACCAAAGGCACCGGTCGCGGGTTGGGACTGGCGGCGACGTTAGGGGTGCTCAACAGTCATCTCAGCGCGGTCGAAGTCCAGTCGCAGCCACGCTACGGGACCACCATAAGGCTGCTCGTGCCACTCGTCGTCGTCGGCCCCGCGAGCGAGATGGTCGATGCGCCCGAACGTCGCGCCGCGACGGGCGCGGGCACCGTGCTGTTGGTGGACGACGATACGTCGGCGCGTACGGCGGCCCGACGCGTGCTGCAGCGGGCGGGTTTTCAGGTCGTTGAAGCTGGCGACGGCCAAGAAGCGCTGGTGCGGTTTGCCGAATGGTCGGGACGGCTCGCCTGTGTAGTGCTCGATGTGTCGATGCCCGTGATGAGCGGTGACGCGTGTTTGCGCGAGATCCGCCGGCGCGATTCACTGGTACCGGTGTTGCTGTTCAGTGGGTATGACGCCGAAGAGGTCGCGGCCGCTTTAGTGGCGCGCGGCGATGCGCGCTTTCTCCAGAAGCCGTTCACTGCCACGGAATTGCTCCGCGCGGTCGGCGATGCCGTGGGGTCGAAGGGCGAGACACGCACCGACGCGTCGGGGGAGAACTGAGCGCGCGTTACGCCTTATATTGCGCAGATGACTGTCTCCGTTCTTTCCGATGCTGACCGCGCCGCCGCCCTATCCGCGACCACCGGTGTCGTGGTGGTGGACGTGTGGGCCGCATGGTGTACGCCATGCCGCGCGCTGGCGCCGCTCATGGAGCGCCTCGGCGCTGACTACGCAGGGCGCGCCACGGTCTACAAGCTCGATGCCGATGCGAATTCCGATACCGTCGCGGCGTATGATGTGCGCGCGCTGCCCACGGTGCTGATCTTTCGCGAGGGTGCCCTGCTGCAACGCGTGGTGGGTGCGCAGTCGTATGGGACGTATGGTGCCGCCGTCGAGGCGGCGTTGAGCGGTGCCGTGCCTGAGCGGATCGCGCCGCCACCGGTGGCACCAACTGATGACGCGACCGTGCGTGCCACCACGCTGCTTGATGCGAGTGCGCCCACGTTGGTGTTCAAACACAGCAATAGCTGCCCGGTTTCGTTCACGGCGAAGCGCGAATACGATCAGTTTGTGGCAGCCCATCCGCACATTCCCACCCACCTGGTGGTGGTGCAGCAGGAGCGCCCGGTCTCGCAGGCCATTGCGCGACTGACGCGGGTAGAACATGAATCCCCCCAGGCGCTGATCGTGCGGGAGGGCACCGTGCTCTGGCATACCTCGCATGGCGGGATTACGGCCTCGCGGCTGGCGGAGGCATTTGTCACCCTCGCCGGTGACTCACCCGGCGCGTAGACCGCGGTGGTCGGTACCCTGTTTGTAGCGCGATCTCCCGCCCGACACCTCACCAAACAGCGTCGGGTTGGCTAGTCATTAAGAGTTCCGGCGGTTCCCATTCCGGCCCTCTGTCCGACTTTCATGCCCCGTTTTCAGTGTTCGTCCTCCGCGCGCACCGGTTCGCGTTCGGTTGCTTCGTCCCGCGCGTTGGCGACAGCCATTGTCGGCCTGCTAACCGTGATTGCGCCACCTGCAAGCGCACAGTCGGCTGCCGCTACCCGCCTCCCAGAGCGCGCGGTGCGGCGTGAAATCCCGATCACGAACGCCATTCGGCGCGCCTTGGCGGCCGGCACGCGGGACTCCACCGGGCGCCCGGGGCCGCAGTACTGGCAGCTGCGCACCGACTACGTGATTGATGTCTCGCTCGATCCGACCACGTCGCGACTCACGGGCAAGGCACGCATTACGCTGCACAACACCAGCCCGGATGCGCTGGCGGAGATCGCGCTGCGCCTGGACCCCAACCATTTCCTCGGCAACGCCCCGCATGCAGCCCCGTGGACGCCCGCCGAAGTCACGGAGGGCATGGAAATTTCGCGCATGACCGTCGATGGTCGTACCGTAAACCTCGGCGCGGCGGCACCGCTGGGTGATGGCAGCACCGGAGCACGTGCGGCAGCCGCTGCTGCTGCAGCCGCCGCCAACGCGGCGGCTAGCGAGCCGGTGTTGCGCAACGCGCGCTCCACGCGTGCGTCGATTCGGCTTGGCTCGCCCATCGCGCCGCGGAGTACGGCCGTATTGGAGATCGATTGGTCGCATAAGCTCCCCGGTGGTGCGGGGGCCGGACACCGGATGGTGCAGCGCTGGGCGGACACCTTGTATCAGCCTACGCAATGGTTTCCGCGCGTGGCCAAATATGACGATCTTCGTGGCTGGGACCCCGAGCTGTATCTCGGTCCGTCGGAGTTCTACAACAATTTCGGCTCCTTCGATGTGAACATCGACGTGCCGGCGGGCTGGATCGTGAGCGGAACCGGCGTCTTGCAGAACCCCGAACAGGTCCTTACCACGACCGCCCGCGAACGGCTGCGTCGTGTGACGGCATCCGATGCCATCCTCACGATCGTCGGCGCGGACGAAATCGGTCCGGGGCAGGCCACCGCCACCAGCACCACGGGTCGGCTCGTCTGGCGCTTTCATGCGGACACCGTGAATGATTTCGCGTGGGCGACGGCCAAGAAGTACGTGTGGCAGGCTACACGCGCTACCATCCCAGGCAAGGGCGTCGTGCCCATTCACATGCTCTTCCTGCCGGGCCGCGCGAATCTGTATGCGCGGGCGGGCGAAATTTCCCGACACGCGCTGGAGTTCTATTCGGCGCTCTGGTTTCCGTATCAATTTCCGCAGTTCACGCTGCAGGACGGGCCGAGCGCCGGGATGGAGTACCCGATGGTCATCAACTCCAATCAGGGGGCGGCCGACCATGAGACGGCGCATCAGTGGTGGCCGATGGTGGTGGCCAATAACGAAACGTGGTACGGCTGGATGGACGAGGGTTTCAATCAGTACATGAACGTCCTGTCTGATGCGGATGCCGCAAAGACGCGCCCCGATCTCAACGGCCTCGGCCAGAGCTATGGGCGCACCAGCGGCGATGAGTCCGAGGCGCCGATGATGTGGAACGCGAACTACGGCGGCCCGCAGCGGTACGGCTTTACCACGTATCAAAAGACCCCGCTGATGCTCTCTATGCTGGGCGGGATCGTGGGCGACAGTGCGGTACAGCGCGCGCACCGCGAGTGGGCGCACGCGTGGATGTTCAAGCATCCCTCGCCGTGGGACTACATGTTCTTCATGAACAAAGCGCTCAACCGTGATCTCGGCTGGTTCTGGTACAGCTGGCTGTTCACCACCGAAAGTGTCGACGGGCGCATCGAGAAAGTCACGCCGGCGGGGATCCGCACGGCGGTGGTGGTGGCGCAGGATGGTATGATGCCGTCGCCTGTGGTGCTCGAGGTCAAGTTTGCCGCCACGGGGCCGGCCTTACGCCCGATGAAAAATGCCGTCATGACGGATAGCGTGACCGCGCGGGTCACGTGGCCGGTGGACGTGTGGTTCAGTGGTGACCGACGGTTCATTGCCAATTTGATGTTCGGTGCGCGTCCGATCGATTCCATCACGCTTGATCCGGACCGGCGCTTCCCCGATCGGAAGCCGGCGGACAATCGCTGGCAGCGGGCGAAGTAAGCGGAGCGAACGGCGGCGTCAGCTGCGAGAGAGACCGCGCTCAGCGCCAACGGTACGTCGACACCGACGACATTTTTTGCGTGGCCGTCATCGAAGTGCCGTCTGGCCCTGTGGTTACAGTACGACTGTCGAGTGCTACACCGTTTTCGAGTGGCAGGAACCCTTCGGCATCCACCACCAGAAACCCCATAGTTTCGGTCTGTGTCGTCGGCAGAGGGACCTGCGCGATGGCGTCCTCATCGAGACCTGCTCGGCGGAGCATGTCCAGCATCATCCGTTGCATGGCCTCGGGCGCGATGCGTTGCCGCGAGGCGAATCGCCAGCAGGTAGCCCGCATACGATCTGGCGGACACGGTGTGACGCCGTCGTAGCGATACACGAAGGTCACAGGGAGTTCAGTGCCGGGCATGCCGGGCATCGGTTGTTTGATGTCTCGCTGTAACGAGTCGCCAAGAGCCCAGGTCCGACCAAGAAACGCACCAGCCAGCTGCATCCACGCCTGTTCCGCGCCCTGCGCGAGCGTCGCGTTTGAGAACGCGCTTTCCATGGCCTCGCGCAACGCGGGCGGCGACGAGGCTACCTGGGCGAGCATCGGTGCCGCCACGGAGTCCACCGCGCGCCGAAGGGCGAGGGTGTCGTCGAGTCGCAGGAATTTACCGTCGGCAGAAACCACGGAGCGGGTCACGATGGCCTGCATGGCCTCGACGTTCAGGCCGCCGATGGCCGCGACCATGCTGCCCTCCACGGAGCGGGTTGGACCGGTACTGATTTGTCGGCCATCGGGATGTGCGGCTACGGACAGGGCGCCAGTGAGCCGGAATGCGGTGGAATCGGCGGTGGGACCGGTGGAGGCGCGCCAGCCCACGGTGGTCACCTCCGCGCGGGCACCGACCGGCCAGGCGAAGCGAGGGGTGACGGACTGGGCCGCGAGGTTGACCCCCACGGGGGCGGTTGCCAAGAGAAAGCCGGCGTGAATGGCGCGAGTGAGGCAGGGCATTGAGTGTTGCATGAAGGGAAGGGCCAGAGTCGCATTGCGTCGATCGGGCGCGCAAACATGGAGCGATGTGCATCGGCACGCCAGCAGTTTCTGACGAACCCAATCCTGTATCTCAGTACTTGACTAACGGTATTACGCTTGATATCGTAAAAGGACAACTGATTCGTGGTCATTTGCCGCCTATTGCCGCCACGTAAAACAACGAGCTAAAACGCAAGCGCCCGGGCGGGTCTTTTGCCCGGGCTTTGTCGTGTCAGGCCGGCGTCCCATCACGGAGCATCGTCATGAGCCCACGTCCCATTGCGATCTATTACGAGCACCCCGACTGGTTCCGGCCTCTGTTCGCCGAGCTGGACGCGCGGGAGATTCGCTATGAGCGGCTCGATGCCGCGGCGCACCAGTTCGATCCGTCGGTCGACTCGTTACCGTGGTCGCTGGTGTTCAATCGGGCCAGCCCCTCGGCGTATCTGCGCGGTCACGCCCACACCACGTTCTACACGCAGCACTGGCTCCGCCACGTGGCGCGTTGCGGCGTGCCGGTGGTCAACGGCGAGTCGGCGTACGCGCTGGAGTTATCGAAGGCCACGCAGCTCGATCTCCTGCGCGAGCTCGGCTTGCCGTTTCCACGGTCGCGTGTGATCAACCATGCGTCGCAGGTACTGAGCGCGGCGGCTGGATTGCGCTATCCCGTGCTGGTGAAGGCCAACGTGGGTGGCAGTGGCGCGGGTATTGTGCAGTACGATTCCGAAGCAGCGTTGCGTGAGGCTGTGCAGGCGGGCTCGATCGATCTCGGCGTCGATGGCACTGCGCTCGTGCAGGAGGCGGCGCCGCTCCGCGACGGCCACATCACGCGCGTGGAAACGCTTGATGGAAAGTTCCTGTACGCGATCAATGTCTACCCGGCCGCTGGCTCATTCGACCTGTGCCCGGCCGATGCGTGTCAGACCACGAACGGCGTGGAGTTGGTGCGAGGCGCGTGTGCGATCGACGCGCCCAAGTCGGGGATGCGTGTGGAGCGCGCAGATCCGCCGGCACATATCATTGCACAGGTGGAGCAGGTCGTGCGCGCGGCTCAGATCGATGTAGGCGGTATTGAATATCTGGTGGACGACCGCGACGGGCGGCACTACTTCTACGACATCAACGCACTGTCGAACTTTGTGGCTGACGCGGCCAGTGTGGTGGGGTTTGATCCGTTTGTACGGCTGGTGGATTACCTCGAGCTACGGGCGGGTCTCGTGTCCGGCGTGGAAGTCTGATGCGTTTTGGCTACTGGTTACCGGTGTTCGGAGGATGGTTACGCAACGTCCCCGACGAGGGCATGGAGGCGAGTTGGCCATACGTGCAGCGCCTCGCGCGGCGCAGCGAGGAGCTGGGCTACGATCTGACGCTGATTGCCGAACTGTTTCTCAACGACATCAAGGGCGTTCACGCCCCGGCGCTTGATGCCTGGTCCACGGCTGCGGCACTTGCGGCGGTGACCACCCGTCTCGAACTGATGGTGGCGGTGCGCCCCACGTATCACCATCCGGCTACACTCGCCAAGCAGGCGGCGAACATCGACCGCATCAGCAATGGTCGCCTCTCATTAAACGTGGTGTCGTCGTGGTGGAGAGATGAGGCACGTCGCTACGGCAGTCAATTTGACGAACATGATGATCGGTATGCGCGCACGGCCGAGTGGCTGGATATTCTACACGGCGCATGGTCTGAGCCCGCGCTTACATACCACGGCCGGTATTATCAAGTGGACGATCTGGTCGTAGAACCAAAACCGCTCGGCAGTCGAACCCGTCCGCGGCCGGTGTTGTACGCGGGTGGCGAGTCGCTGGCCGCCAAAGCGCTCATCACTGGGGCGTGCGACGCGTACGTGATGCACGGTGATCCGGTCGAACGGATCGCGCCTAAAGTGGCGGATATGCAGGCTCGCCGCGCCGCGACCGGGCAGCGCCCGATGCAATACGGGATGGCGGCCTACACCATTGTGCGCGACACGGAGGCCGACGCCGCGCGCGAACTTGCGCGCATCACGAATGTGCAGCCGGGATCACCGGGCTTTCACAACTATCAGGACTGGATCGCGAACACGCAGCTGGACCAACAGCTGTCCCTTCAGGACTATTCGGTCTCCAATCGTGGGTTGCGTGCCGGTCTCGTTGGCACGCCGGAGCAGGTTGCTGACCGCATCCGCGCCTTCGAAGCCGCGGGTGTCGACCTTCTGTTGCTGCAGTGCAGCCCGCAGCTTGAAGAAATGGAGCGGTTCGCGGAGCAGGTGATGCCGCTGATCCATCGCCGCCGCGTCGCGGCGGCGTAACGGCCTCCGGGCATTCTTGAATATCGTGTCGCGGTATACTTCAGTCATGCTACGCTTTTCTCTATCGCTCTCAGCGGGGGCGCTGGTTGCTTCGCTGACCTTCGCTGCGGATCTCCGGTCTCAATCCACGTCTTCGCCATTCACCGTGGAAGAGACCACGGTTGCCAGGATCCACGCAGCGCTTCGTGCACGAACCCTTACCTGTCGTTCACTCACGGCGGCGTATCTCGCGCGCATTGAGGCGCTCGATAAGCAGGGGCCGGCCGTGAACGCGCTTGTCATGATCAATCCGCGTGCGTTGGCTCTTGCTGACTCCCTCGATCGGCATCAAGCGTCGCATGCTGTACTCGGCGCGCTGCATTGCGTGCCGATGATCGTGAAGGACAATTTCGAAACGCGTGATTTGCAGACCAGCAACGGCGCCCTCGTGTTCGAGGGCTGGGTGCCGCCACAAGATGCGACGATGGTGCGGCAGATCCGTGAGGCTGGCGCGATCGTGCTGGCCAAATCGAATCTTGCGGAGTGGGCGTTTACTCCCTATGAAACTGTCAGCTCGATTCTTCCCGGTTACACCAAGAATCCATACGCACTCGACCGGGTCACGGCGGGCTCCAGTGGTGGCACGGCGGCGGCCATCGCCGCGAACTTTGGCGCCGTGGGACTTGGCAGCGACACGGGCAACTCCATTCGCGGACCGTCGGCGCATCAGGCGCTGGTGGGGATTCGCTCCACCATGGGACTCACTTCGCGGGTTGGAGTGATTCCGCTCAACAGTACCGCCGATATCGCCGGACCGATGGCGAGGACCGTCGCCGATGCGGTGGCGGTGCTCGATGTCGTCGCGCACACCGATCCCGCCGATCCGGTGACCGCCGACGCTGAAGCGCGCCGTGCGCCCAGCTATGCGGCGGCACTCGTGCGCGGGAGCCTTGCCGGCGCGCGGATTGGCATACTGCGGCAGGCGTACGAGCGCCCCACGTTGGACCCCGAGGTAGTGGCGGTGTTTGAGCGTGCCCTCGATGCGCTGCGTGCGCAGGGAGCCGTCATTGTGGACGCGCGCGTGGACTCGCTGGAGGCTATTCAGCGACGTCAGGTGGGCGGCTGCAACCGCTTCAAGGCCGACCTCGAACAATATCTCGCCGCCCGTGCGCCTAACGCGCCGGTACAAACGCTGGCCGACATTCTGCGCAGCCGCCGCTACCATCCGTCCGCAGAGCCACGGTTGCGCGAGGCGGCGCTGGCGACCGAGCGGCCGGACGAGAGTGCGGGGTGTCAGAGCCGCGAACGGGTACGTACCGCGTTGCGCACGGCGGTGCTCGTGATGCTGGACTCGCTCCGGCTCGATGCCGCGGTGTATCCCACGTGGAGCAACGTCCCACGGCTGATCGGCGATCTCAACACGCCCCACGGCGACAACAGTCAGCTGTTTTCGCCGGCCACCGGGTTCCCGTCGCTGACGGTGCCCATGGGATATACGCGTGGAGATCGGCTACCGGCTGGGCTTTCGTTTTTCGGACGGCCGTGGAGTGAATTTCGTCTGATCGCGCTGGCGTATGACTACGAACAATCCACCATGCACCGGCGGCCACCTGCGTTTCAGTAGACGCTGGCGCTGCGGATATCGCTGCGGTTTTTCACGTTTTCAAGGACTGGATCATGTCACACGTTGCCGTGCTGGGACTCGGGTTGTTAGGCAGTGGCTTCGCTGAGGGACTGCTGTCTCGTGGTGGTCACAGCGTCACGGTGTGGAATCGCACACGCGCCAAAGCAGAACCGCTGGCAGCCCTTGGCGCCACGATTGCCGATACGCCGGCTGAGGCGGTGCGCAACGCCGACCGCGTCCACCTGATCTTGCTTGACGACGACACCGTCGATACGACGATCGCCGCCCTTCGTGGCGAACTTCGCGCCAAGGCAGTGATTGTCGATCACACCACGACGCAGCCGGCGCGTACCGCCGCTCGTGCCGCCGCACTCACCGCCGAGGGGATTCACTACCTGCACGCGCCGGTCATGATGGGCCCGGGCGCCGCGCGTTCCGCGACCGGGATGATGTTGGTGGCGGGACCGACGGACCAACTGGCCGTCGTGCGCGACGGCCTTGCCGCGATGACCGGTGAGCTCTGGCACGTGGGCGAGCGCGCCGATCTCGCAGCGGCGATGAAGCTGTTCGGCAATGCCCTCGTGCTCAGCCTCGTGGGCGTCGTGGCAGATGTCATGCACATGGCCGACGCCGCCAATGTGGCACGTGCTGATGCACTCACCATGCTCACGCGCCTCAACCCGGCCGGCTCCATCGCCGCGCGCGGCCCCATGATGGTGACCGGTGACTACACGCCGCAGTTCACGCTCGATGTGGCCCGCAAGGATCTGCGGCTGATGCTGGAAACCGCCGGGTCGGCGACCGTACCGCTACTGCGTGCACTCGCCGATCGGATGGCGCAGGTGCAAGAGGAAGGGAATGGCGCGTGGGATGTGGCGGTGGTGGGGAGATAAGAGCTAAGAGCTAAGAGCTCAGAGCTCAGAGCTTACCGCTGTTTGCTCTTAGCTCTGAGCTCTTAGCTCTTAGCTCGAATAATACGCTGCATTCTCCTCCACATACCCCTTCGTCAAATCGCAGCCGTACGCGCGGGCTTGGCCCGTGCCGACGCCGAGCTCGACGTTGAGGTCGACCGTATCCCGGGCCAGGGTTTCGCGGACCACGGCGTCATCGAAAGCGAGACGCTCGCCGCCGCGCACCACCGCGAAGCCATTGATCGACGCATGCGTGGTGCTCGGGGTGATCGTGCAATCAAAGCACTTGCCAATCGCCATGAGCAGACGCCCGACGTTCGGATCGGCGCCGTGTACCATGGTCTTCACGAGCGGCGAGTTGACAATCGATTTTGCCACCACATGCGCTTCCTGATCGTTCAACGCGCCGCGCACGTGCACACGGATCATCCGGGTGGCGCCTTCACCGTCGCGGGCGAGCGTTTCGGTCATGCGGATGCACCCGGCGAGCAGCACCTCATAAAACACCGCTTCATCAACCGTACCAGCGAGGCCGTTGGCCATCAGCGCGCACGTATCCGAGGTGCTTGTGTCGGTGTCCACCGACAGCATGTTGAACGACTCGGCCACGGCACGACGTAACAGGCGGTCGAGTGTTGCCGCATCGAACGCCGCATCGGTAAAAATGTATGCGAGCATCGTGGCCATGTTCGGCTCAATCATCCCTGAGCCCTTGGCCACCCACGTCATCGTTGCGTCGCCTACCTGCGCCGAGAGCGCCTTCGGGAAGCTGTCGGTGGTCATGATCCCCTCGGCGCCCACAATGGGATCGCTTTGCAGATCCGCCGCCATGCCGACCACGCCCTGCTCGATCTTCTCAATCGGCAGCGATACGCCGATCACACCCGTTGAGCTCACGAGCACGCGATCAGCGCTGGTGCCTAACTCTGCGGCGGCGGCGCGCGCCATGCGACGTGCGTTTTCCACGCCCTGCGGTCCAGTGGCCACATTGCTGACCTTGCTGTTGGCGATGACCGCGCGGAGTAGGCCACCACGCAGCGTCTCACGCCCCAGAATGATCGGCGCTCCCGGAAAATGATTACGCGTGAAGACTGCAGCCGCGGCGGCGTCTACGCTGCTGGCGAAGAGCGTCAGATCGCGGGCCGACGGCTTGAGCCCGACGTTGCGGCTCGCGCACTGGAACCCACGAGGAAAAATCGGCGTGGCATGGAACGGTGAGAAAGAGGACATTCGCGAAAAGTGAGGACCCCGCGAAGGCTACGCTAGCGCCTTTACGACGGAGACGGCTTTAGCGGGGAGTTGGTGAGCCGTATCAAAAACGGTTTGAAGTGTCCAAATGGTGGGACGTACCGTGCGTGTATGGGGATATCACGGTTTATGTACTGGCCTTCATGGTTTACGGCTTTTAGGTATTGTTCTGAGAGTTGCTGCTCAGTCTGGAAAACGTCCCTTGCCGAGTCTCGCATGCCGTCTCAGCCTACGCTTCGCCCGTTCGATGTGGCTGTCGCTCTGCGTCTTCTGCTGGTACCTCGTGAGCGCTATGTGCCGCTGGCGGGCGCACTCGCCACGAGCACGAGCGCTGTCCACCGGTCGGTGGCGCGGCTGCAGCACGCACGGCTGTGCCAGCCGTCGACACGGGAGGTGAATTGCCACGCGTTCCGAGAATTCCTGGTGTATGGGGTGCGCTATGCGTTCCCGCCGATCCACGGACCGGAACGCGCCGGCATCGCGACCGCCGCGTCACATCCGGCGCTCGCCGTGCTATTGGCTGATCAGTCGCTGCCCCCCTTGGTGTGGCCTGCTGACAACGGAAGCGAACGGGGCGAGAGCCTCGTGCCGCTCTTCGCGGGCGCTCCCAAGGTGGCCAGCGGGGAGGCACCGCTGTACGAACTCCTCGCGTGCGTCGATGTCCTGCGCGTGGGCAATGAGGCGCAAGTGGACAGGGTGATCGCGCATGTGGAGCAGCTGACGAACCTGGCCGCGTAGACGGCCGGGTTCGCGAGGGCGCTTCGTGTCAGTCAGGCGGTGAGGTCGGCGCTGACAGCGTCGCGGACTGTCCGCCATGCCGCGTAGCCGCCCTGCAAATTGCTCACCGCCTCTTTACCCAGGCGCTGCAGAAGGCTCGCCGCGATGGCCGACCGCCCTCCGGCTTGGCAATGCACCAGGACCGCTCCCTCGGGTAACTCTCGCCATCGGTCGACCACGTCGCCGAGCGGGATGTGCCGCGCACCCGGCATGTGGCCGGCCTCCCACTCCGTCTGCCCGCGCACATCCAGAATCGTGGCACCGCGTGCGGCGCCAGCATGGAACTCGGCCGTCGTATGCTGCACCACGGTAGCCAGCGGCCGCTCGGCGGCACCCCACATCGCGAGCGCCGCGCCTGCAGGCATCCAGCCCCGCACGCGATCGAGACCAATGAGCGACAGGTCATGCAAGCATGACTGGGCCTGAGCATTGGCCGCCTCGCCTTCGCCGTCGGCCAGCAGAACAATCTCGGCGGCGTAGGGAACGATCGAACCCACATAGGTGCTGAAGCTGCGTGACGACGGCACGGAGAGGCTTCTTGGAATGTGCGACGCGGCGAAGTCCGCCGCGAGGCGCAGATCGATCAGCCACAACGACGAATCCGTCATGCCGAGTACCTCGGTGGGCGGAAGCTCCGCGGCCGTTGCCGGTGCGCCGAGGATGGGCGGACCGTCCCGATTGATACGCTTCATCTCGGCGAAGTAACGTGGCGGTTCCGGCTGCCCTTCCAGCACCATGCGGACAAACTCTCCTTCGTCGGTGGTAGCGACGCCCCAGTTTGCGCGCTTCTCGTAGCCCACCGTACTTGAGGGGACAGCGCCCAGTGATTTGCCGCACGCCGAGCCCGCGCCGTGGCCGGGCCAGACCTGCAAATGGTCGGGCAGGGCCCGGAACCGCTGGAGCGACTGAAACAGCGTGTGCGCCCCCTCTTCCATCGTGTTGGCGATCTTTGCGGCCTTCTCCAGCAGGTCGGGACGTCCCACATCGCCTACAAAGACAAAATCCCCGGTGACAATACCCATCGGGCCGACGCCGGCGGGGGTATCGGTCACGATGAACGAGAGATGCTCGGGAGTATGCCCCGGCGTATGCCGCACGTCGAAATGCAGATTGCCTACGGTGATCCGGTCCCCGTCGTGCAGCAACACGGCGTGATCAGCAGCCGCGAAGGCGTACTGCCAGTCACGGCCGCCCTCGGCGGATAGAAAGAGTTGTGCGCCAGTGGCTGCGCACAATTCCCGTGCGCCGGAGACGAAATCCGCATGGATATGCGTCTCCGTGCAGTGGGTGATCCGCAATCCTTCGCGTGCTGCCACGGCCAGGTAGGGACCCGGATCGCGCAGCGCATCGATAACGATCGCCTCGCCAGTCGCCTGGCATCCAATCAGGTAGCTGGCTTGCGCCAGCGCCTGATCGTAGAACTGATGGAAAAACATGTCGCCATCCCACGTCAGAGTAAGTAACTCCTGATAATTTCGCGTCTTGTCACAAAAACTTGCACCAATTGCCCGCGCTGTGACAGCGATGCCGATGCGACTATGCCACTGCACGCGTCTAGTCGGTAACATGCGATCATGTCTCTCCGGCCTCCCCGCCGCCCCTCGACCCTTGCCGCTGAGCGTCACACTGCAGCGAATCGGCCGATCGGGTGGGCACCCGACCCTCGCCTCGCGGCGCGACCCGCTCCAGGCGCGACGTCGGGCTCAGCGGGCCCCATGCCGTCCGTAGCGCACGGCCAGAGGCCGTCGGTCGCGGCTCCATCTCAGGCCGCCGCGCCGGGTCGCGCGCGGGCGGTTGAGCCGAAAGGGTTCAAACCGCCTAAGTCCTCCGCACCGGTTGCGGCATCGCGTGAGGCGCAGGACCGGGCGGTGGTCACGAGCCTGGTGATCGCGTTTACCTTCGTGTTGCTGGGCTTTGGCTCGTTGCGATTCACCACCGTGCGCGGCGTGAGCCAGAGCGAGGCCGCCTTGGGCAGCACCCTCAAGGTGGTGCACACGCGTCAGGGGGAGTTTCGGATGATCAACCAGCGCTTTGCCACGTGGCGTGAACTGGAAGCGCGTGGTGCGAAGCTGGGTCCGGAGCAACGCGTGGTGGTGTCGAATGCCAGCCCGTCGCATTGGTTCCTGTCGGTGCGCGATACGAAAACCGGCGTCATCTGCGATCAAACCGGCGAACTGTTCGACGAAAGCGCGGAGGAGCGGAAACCGCGCTGCCGCGAATAGACGCGGCGCGAGGTGCGGCGGTGGGTTCCATTACAGGTGACAACGCGCTAGATCGGAGCGTGGCCAACTCTCTGATCCAACTCGTCGTCGTCGCGATCTCGGCTATCGCCCCCGCGCTCTTGTCCGCCCAGCAGGACTCTACCCGACGTGTTCCACCACGCCCGGCCGCCGACACTGGCGCGCAACCACTGGGACCCGTGCAGGTCACCGTCACGCGGGATGCGGCGCGGAGTACGCTGGAACTGCCGTTTGCGATCTCGCGCCTGACGCCGGACGCGACACGCCCCGGACTGCGTCGTGCGTCGGTGGCTGAACTGCTCCTCGGCGTGCCTGGCGTGATGGTGCAGGAGCGCGCCAATCCCGCGCAGGATCCGCGCATTGCGGTGCGCGGCTTTGGCGCCCGATCTGCGTTCGGTGTGCGCGGCGTGCGCGTGATGCGTGACGGGATCCCGCTCACGCTGCCCGATGGACAGACGCCGATCGATTGGCTGGATCTCGAAAGCATCGGACAAATCGATGTCATTCGCGGCACGGCGGCGGCGTTGTACGGCAACGCGGCGGGTGGCGTGCTCGACTTCCGCTCGCGGGCCCCGCAGGCGCAGCCGTTCGCACTCGATGCGCGCCTCTGGGACGGCGGCGGCATGCGCCGTAGCAGCGTGCAGGCGTCGGGGACGCTTGGGGATTCGGTGGGCGTGCTGCGGGCTCCGGCGTGGTCGGGCGCCTTCACACGCAGCGTCGGCGACGGACCGCGGGCGTGGTCGCGACTCGAGGCCACGAGTGGGGTGGCCCGTGTGCTGGCAACTGTTGCGGGCACCCGGTTGGAGGTGCAGGGCACCATGTACGACACGCCGCGTGCCGAGAATACCGGCGCGCTGACGGCCGAGGAGCTTGCCCGTGATCCGCGTCTGGCCGATTCACTCAATGTCCGACGACGCTCGCGCAAAGCGGTGTCCCACGCACAACTCGCGCTGCTCGCCTCACGAGGCTCGGGCGCGAACGTGCTGGACGCGTCGCTGTTCACCAGCACGCGTTCGCTCGACAATCCCTTGGCGTTCGCGATTGTTGGCGTGGAGCGACGCGTGCTGGGGGGATCGCTGCGTGGGGCGTGGCGCACCGAGCGCCCTCCGTTTCCGCTGCGTCTGAGTGCGGGAGTGGACGGACAACACCAGGTGGACGATCGCGCCAACTTCGAAAACTGCGCCGAGGTGGCTCCGACGGCGCCGGTGTCGGTGCGTTGTCCCGCATCCGGTCAGGAACGCGGGGCGTTTCGTCTGGACCAACAGGAGCGGGTCACGGGGGTGGGCGCGTTCGTTCGTACGGAAGCCGAGTTGCCAAAGCAGATCTATGCGAGTGCGGCGCTGCGCTACGATCGCGTAGGTTTTCGCGTGCGCGATCGCTTCATCGCGGGCACCAATCGCGATGACTCCGGTATGCGGACGCTCGATGCCATCAGCCCGATGGTCGGTCTCGCGTGGCGGATGGCGCCGCTCTGGTCGGCCTATGTGAACGTGTCATCGGCGTTCGAAACGCCCACCATTACCGAGCTCACCAATCAGGACAACGGGGCGGTCGGCCTCAACGCGGTGCTCGATCCGCAGCGCACGCGCACGGCGGAGCTGGGCCTTCAGGGGGTGATCGCTTCGCGCATCAAGCTGGAAGCGGCGCTGTTCGACGCTTCGGTGCAGGACGAGCTGGTGCCCTTCGATGTACCCAATCAGCCGGGGCGTCGCGCGTTCCGGAATGCGGGAAAGACCTCGCGCCGTGGCGTGGAGTCGAACGTGACGCTGCTCCTGCCACTGGTGGACGTGGGCGTGGCGTACACCGCATCACGCTTCCGCTTCGATCGCTACGTGGTGGGGACGGTGGATTTTGCGGGGAACGCCATTCCCGGGGTGCCGTCCCAGATGCTGCAGACGTACGTAACGGCGCGCCGCAGCGGCTGGTTTGCCACGATCGATGGCGTCGCGGCGTCGCGTGTGACGGCGAACGATGCGGCCACGGTGTTCGCGGCGGGCTACGCGGCCTGGAACGCGCGAGCCGGCTACGAAGGCCCAGCTTTCCGCGGGGTGCGCATCGAGCCCGTGCTTGGCGTAGAAAATCTCTTTGATCGCCGCTACGCGGGTTCGGTCGTGGTGAATGCGACCCGCGGACGATTTTACGAACCCGGGCTCCCGCGACGTGTCACGTTTTCGGTCCGCGTGCGGTAAATTACGGTGTTGGTGCCGTTCTCCCCGTTTGGGTGCCTTACTTCCCTCTGCCCCACGATCATGCATAGCGACGCGACGACTTCCTACGTTCCCGAAGATTTCGACGGCTTCCTGCTTGATGCGATCCCACTGCGCGATGGTGTCTGGTCGCTGTACGGCATCGATGACGATCGCAAGATCGCGGCCTGGAGCCGGCCGCATGTCGAGCGTTGCGTCGAACGGTTGCGCGAGTCGCGCGCGCGCGTGCGGGTGAGCGAGTGGGCGCTGGGCGATGTGACAACCCGCGGCCACGTGGCGTGTATTGCGAAGGCAGCGCTGACGCTGGCCACGGCACGTGCCGAGCTGGCCGAATGGGAGTCGCGGGCACGGGTGTTTGAGGCGGCGCGACTGACGGACCCGATGGCGCCGTCAGTTTCGCCATTTACCCTCGAGTAGCCTACTTCGCTATCGGATGCGGAGTACGAACGGCATGCGCGCGTACACACCGCGAGGGTCGTTGTAGGTCAGCAGGAGATCAAACTCCCGCACCAAATCCCGCGCCATGGTTGCTGCCGCGCCGCGCCCGTTCACGAGTGCGCGCGCGGCGGCCACGTCAGACGACGACCCGCGCACCGCAGCGAGCGGCACCGGCTTGCTCTCGAACATGTCGGTGAGCTGCTCCGTGGCGCTTTTCACCCGCGGGTATTCCCGCACATCGTAATCGCCGGTGATCTTGGCCAGCCCTGCGGCGCTCTTGAGCGCCACGTCCAAGCCGCCCAGCGAGTCAACCAGACCAATGCGTAGCGCATCGTCACCGGACCAGACCCGTCCTTCGGCGATCATCCGCACGGAGTCGACCGACAGGCCACGCGCTGACGCCACGCGATCGATGAACGCGGCATAGATCGCATCCGTGCCGCGTTGCAACACCGCCATCTCCTGCTCGGAGCGAGGGCGCGACAGCGAGAAGAGATCGGCATAGCGTCCGGTCTTCACCGAGTCGAACGTAATGCCGTTCTTGTTCGCGAGTCCCTTCACGTTCGGCACCAGCGAGAACACGCCGATACTGCCGGTGATCGTGTTGGGCTGCGCAAACACACGCGACGCGGCCGTCGCAATCCAGTAGCCACCACTGGCAGCCACCGTGCCCATGGAGACCACCACCGGCTTCTTCAGCTTGATCAGTGCCAACTCACGCTGAATTTTCTCCGAGGCGATGGCGCTGCCACCGGGGCTGTTCACCCGCAGCACGACCGCCTTGATCTTGTCGTCCATGCGTACGCGTCGGAGTTCACGCGCCATGCCGTCGCCACCGATCTGACCGATCGATCCCTGACCGTCCACGATGTCGCCCTCGGCGTACACCACGGCGATCACCTGACTGGCGCTGAACAGCCGTTCCTTGGCTACCGCAATCGGGGCGTACTCCCCAATCGTGATCTGCGGCAGCGCCGGGCGGTCGACAAGCGCCGCCATCTCCTGCTGGCGGGCGCTGTCCTTTGGGGACACGCCCGGCAGATTCGCGGCATTCGTGAGGCCGGCGACCTGCTGGAGATCCTTGAGCACTTCATCGAAGTAGGCCACGCGATCCACGAGCTTGGCCGCGAGCGCATCCGCCGGCAGGATAATGCCTTGGCTGTCCACCAACATCTGCAGGGCGACCGTATCGATGCCGCGGCTTTCGGAGATGCCGCGCTTGACCTCGCTCCACAGGTCGTTGAGGTACATCTGCGTTTGCAGCCGGTTCTCGGGGCTCATGTCCTGGCGCGTGAACGGCTCCACGGCGGCTTTGAAGCGGCCCACGCGGCTCACCTGGACACCAATGCCGTACTTCTCGAACATGCCCGCCAAAAACACCGGCTCAGCGGCAAGTCCGGGCAGCAGGAGCGAACCAAACGGATCAAGTGTGACCACCGACGCCGCCGACGCCAGATAGATGTCACGCGGTTCGGGATTCACGAGATACGCGTGGACCGGCTTCTTCGACTTGCGGAAGGTCGCGATCGCTACGCGCAGCTCGCGGAGGGCCGCGTAGCCCGAGGTGTAGCCGTCGCCGCCGATGCTGCCGCGGAGCAGCACGCCGCTGATCCGGTCGTCACCGGCGGCCCCTTCCAGCGCCAGGATGGCAGACCGTAACGGAACCACCTGACGACCCTGCGCCAGCGCTTCATCGAGGAAGGAGTGCGTTTCCGCATCGGTGGGGGCGTCCGAGAACGATTGATCGAGGTCGACCACGAGAATGGCGCCCTGCGGCACCGACACCTCTTTGCCCCCGGTGGCCGTTGCTGCGATGCCCACGATCAGCATCAGCCCGCCCACCACACAAATCGCGATGGTGATCAGGTTCGCTGCAATGGCCGTAAAAAACTGCTTCATGCCTCACTCCGGAATGCCGTTCGTCAAGTTCCTGCCGTGCATGGAGTCTAGCAGGACTACCGGATCGGTGCGCCCTGCACGAAGTCGTACAGGGTGAGCCGGCGCACCCGGTAGAAGACATCCCAGTAGCTGCGCAGGGCGATGACGTAGCTTTCGAGGGCCTGATCCTTCTCGGTCTGGGCGATGTTCAGGTTGCCGAAATCGATGCGCCCGATGCCGTACCGGTTGCGAGCCACCTCGAACCGCTTGGCGCCCACGCTGTCCGCCTTGGCGGCCGTCGCCAGCAGTCGCGCCGCCTGTTCGAGTTCGAGCACCGCAAAGCGGGCGTCCTGCACTCGCCGCTCGCGCGCCGCCCGGGCGTCTGTACTCACACGATCCTGGTCCGCCTGCGCAGCCTGAATCTGGGCTCGCCGGGCGCCCCACTGGACCAACGGCATCTCGATGCCCACCGACAGCTGCTGGCTCTGCAGCGGCGAGCGATACGAGTCGCCGATGGTTGGCGCGGTCTGATTGTATCCCACACTCGCACTGACGGTGGTGCCGAAGGAGGTGTTGCGCCGGGCTTCTGTGAGTCGGCGCTTTTGCTGCAGTTCCTGCAGATCGAGGTCGCGCATCAGCGCGGCGTTACGCAGTGCCTCACGCACGGCCACCACGGTATCCGCCGAGATAGCCGGCACGTCGTTCGACACCTGCAGACTGATCTCGGCGTTGTCCGCGAACCCAAGCTGCAGGCGGAGCGAGGCGGCCGTGCGCTGCGCGTTGAGTCGGGCCGCATCCACGGCATTCCGCGAACGGAGCACGGCGAGCTCACTCTGCAACAGATCGTTCTCGCCAATGCGTCCGACCTCGTACCGCCCCTTGTTGAGCGCGAAGAGCGTGTCGTTGACGGTCGCGTTCGACTCGGCGTTGGCAAGCGCGGTGCGCGCCGCGAACAGATCGAAGAACAAGGCGGCGGTTTGCTGGGCGATCGCTTCCCGGTTTTCAAGGTACTGCTGCTCCGCGACATCGGTGCGGAGGTCCTGCTCCCGGTTATCCCACGCGAGGGCGTTGGTGCGGAACAGCTGCTGGCGGATGCCGATCTGCACGGGGGTGGCGCGCCAGAGCCGAATGTCTTGCTCGCCGAGGATATTCAGGTTGGTGAGCCCGGACGACACAAACAGATCGCCGCCGGTAAACGGCAGGCGCTGCGCCATTTGCATATTCAGCGCGGATTGGCGCTGCTGCTGGGCCACGAACCGGGTGGATCCATCCGGCTGGACCACCGGAATGATGGCGCGGGAGTAGACCGGTGCGTCGCCGCTGAGTGACAGCTGTGGGAGCAGTCGCGCATTGTACGCCAGATCGCGGTAGCGCGCGGCGTCACGGGCGCGGGTGGCCGAGCGCGCCGCCGGCCCGCGTGAAAGCGCGATGGCAATGGCCTCGTCGAGCGTGAAGGACACGGCGCCACGCGCACCGGGCTGCGGGCTCGCACTGCGCGGGGCGGCGCTCACGCAGGCCCCAAGGCACAAGGCTGCGGCAAGACGACGCGTGGCCACTGCACGTACAAAAAATGGAGTGATGCGCATCATTCGTATCGAAGACAGACCACGGGATCCTGGCGCGCCGCGCGCCAAGCAGGGATGATGCCGAAAACCAGGCCGACGGAAATGGAGACACCGAACGCCACAAACACCGACGCGCCGGAGACAATGGTCTTGATATCCGCGAGCTGCTCGATCGCGACACTGATGGCGACACCCAGCACGATGCCAGCCAGGCCACCGGCGAGGCTGATCAGCACGGCTTCAGCGAGAAACTGGGCAAGAATTTCCCTCTGTGTCGCACCGAGCGCCCGCCGCACTCCAATTTCGCGAATACGTTCGAGGATCGAGGCGAGCATGATGTTCATGATGCCGATCCCGCCAACGACAAGAGAAATCGACGCGATGGCACCGAGCACCAAGTTGAAGATTGAGCGCGTGCGCTGTTCCTGACGGAGAAGCTCTTCCGGCACCGCAATCTCAAAGTCGACCACATTGTTGTGCCGGCGATCGAGCATCCGGCGTATCACACCGGCCACGGCGGATACCGACTCGGCGTCCCGTACACGCACCACGATCCGGTCGAGTTGATGATAGTTGCGTTGCTCGGCCAGCTTGTCTGCATCTTCTCCGGAGCCGGAGCCAACCACCACCACGCCGTCATCGCGCGCGGCGCGCTCGATGTCCTGCGCACTCACGCGCGCGCGATCCCGATACCGCAGCAACATCGTGGACAGAGGGATATAGACGTCGAGATTGGCGTCGCGGATTCCCAGTCGCTGTGCCGTGGCTTCGGAAAGCGTGCGGTCGGCAAGGACCCCCACCACCGTGAGCCAACTGTCACCCACTTTGATGGTACGCCCGATCGGATCGTCGCCGGTGAAGAAGCGTGCTTTCACGCCAGCCCCAATGATGGCGACGGGGCGTCCATTGGCGATCTGTGATGCGCTGAACAGATGGCCGGCGGCGAGGCTCAGGTTGAGTAGTCGCAAGTAAGCGGTGTCGACCCCCACCACTTTACCGCTGCGCCGTCGGCCTTGCCGTGTGAGCAGCGTGTTGAGCACAATTTCGCCCGTGGTGGTCTCCACCTCGGGAATGATCCGGGCAATGCTGGCGGCATCGTGTACCGTCAGCCCTGGTGAGAATTTGCGCGGCTGCTTTTCCCCGGCTTGCTGCGCCGCTTCCTCCTTTTGTTCGACAATGGGCGTGATCACGATGTTGTTCGAGCCAAGCAAGCGCATTTGCTGAAGAATCTCCTGCTCCGCACCGCGCCCGATGGCGAGCATCGCAATCACCGACGCCACGCCGAACAAGATGCCCAACGACGTGAGCGCGGCGCGCAGCGCGTTGTGCGAGAGCGCCTCGATGCCCGAGCGGAACGCAAACGTGGAGATATCGAGCAGCGCGCGCCATTGCTGACGGCGCGACGTCATTTCAGCGTGCCGCTGCGGGGTGGCGTGATGTCTATCTTGCGACCTCCGAGTCCGGTGTCGGTTGGCGGAACACCGGGCGGCCCACCCGTGAGCGGCACGAAGGCCATTTTGAGCCCGTTGACGGGCGGCACCAACAGTACCCGATCGTCGGCGGTGAGCCCACGCACGACCACCACTTCATCGTCGCTCATGGCACCCGTCGCGATCTCCTGGCGGGAAATCGTACCCCCCGATTTCCGGTACACGAACGTCCGCCCACTGTCGCTCTGCACCGCCTCCAGTGGAATGAAGAGCGCATTTTTCACCGTCTGCGTGAGCACGGCGTTGGACGTGGTCATGCCCGGGCGAAGCGTGGTGTCGGCCACCTCCACGTTGACGCGCACCTCGAACACCTTCGCGTCGGCGTTCGGGCGCTGCTCACCCACGTTCGCCACCTGCACGACGATGCCCTTGAGCAGCTTGGACGGATCGGCATCGAGCGCGATCGCGACCGACTGGTTGACCGACAGCTTGCGCACGTCGATTTCGTTCACGTACGTGATCGATTCCATCTGCGACAAGTCGGGCAGTGTGGCCACCGTCGGCTCCCACGGGGACACTTGCGAGCCTGCGGTTTTCTTGCGGCCGTTCCACTCCTTCACGTAGATCACCATGCCGGCGGCGGGCGCCTTGATGGTGAATCCGGCCATGACGTCGTTGATGGTGCCGAGGCGATTGCGCTGACGTTCCAGATCGGCGCCCACTTCGCGCATCTTGGCGACGGCCTGTTCTGTTTTGGTTTTGTAGTCGGTGGTTGCTTTGGCGAGTCCGCGGGTGGCTTTCTCGTTGTCAATTTCTGCCTGCCGCCGGACACTGGGCGCCTCGTACACCGCCTGATCCTTCGCAATGCGCTTTTCCTCAAGCTGCAGCTGCATCGAGCGTAGGTCTTCACGGGCCTGCGACAACGTCAGCGTGGTATCGAGCTGCGCTTGCGTGTGTTGTGCTTCCGCTTTCTGCAGCGCGAGCGACACTTCCTGCACCTTGGCTGCAAGCGGTGAGCGATCCAGCTCGGCGACCACCTCGCCTTCCTTCACCACCGTGCCCTCGGGGACCAGCGACGCAATCTTGAGCTGGTACGCCTCAGCCTCTTGCGCGTTGGCCGGCACAGTGATCTGCACGAACTTGCGCGCGCGCAGTTCGCCGGAGGTGGTGACGGTAACCGAGAAGTCCCCCCGCTTGACCGGCACGACCCCCAGGTCGGGCGCGGCGGTGCCCTCACGGAGGTACAGCCAGGCGCCGACACCCAGCAGGACCAGCGTGGAGACCGCGATCGTGCGGGGACGCAACGCGAAGAATCGGGACATCGAAGAGGGCACTGTTGGGGATGCTGGCGGGGATCTGGCGACAGCGCGGGCACTGGCGCGAGCAATCACCGAGCCTACAGTAAGCGCGTCTCGCGCATCCCGCAGCAGGGCGACGGTTAAAACTCATCGCATCGTCATTCAATCTTCATGCCCGATCCGGAATTACAGAGCGCCCGATTTCTGATCCCTCGGGGGCATAAAACGTGACGCCACCGTCGCATATGGACCTTGCCGAGTGCGTGCGCCGGCCGCAGCTTCCATGCAAGAGTCCTGTCTTCCCGCCCCCTGCACGAGGACGCTGTCCATGCCCAGCTACAAGGCCCCGCTCGACGACATCCGTTTCTTGCTGCACGACGTCCATCAGGTGGCGCAGTTGACGGCGTTGTCTGGCTTTGAGGAGGCAGCTCCCGAGTTTATCGACGAGGTGCTGGCGGCTGGGGCGACGATCTGTGAGGAGGTGCTCTTTCCGATCAATCAGAGCGGCGATGCGGAGGGGGTGCATCTGGAGGACGGCGAGGTGCGCACGCCAGCGGGGTTCAAGGCGGCCTACAAGGAATACGCCGAGGGTGGGTGGACGGCGGTGGCCGCCGATCCGGCGTTCGGTGGGCAAGGGCTGCCGGAGACCGTGCGCTTTGTGATGGAGGAGATGCTCTGTTCGGCGAACCTGTCTTTCAGCATGTATCCCGGTCTGTCGCACGGGGCGTGCAGTGCATTGATCAGCCACGGATCGGACGAGCTCAAGGCGCGCTTTCTGCCCAAGCTGATCGATGGGACGTGGGGCGGGACGATGTGCCTGACCGAGGCGCATGCCGGTACCGATCTGGGCATGATCACCACCAAGGCGGTGCCCGCCGCCGATGGCACGTATGCCCTGACGGGCACGAAGATTTTCATTTCGGCCGGTGATCACGACCTCACCGAAAACATCGTGCACCTCGTGCTGGCCAAGCTGCCCGATGCGCCCAGTGGCACAAAGGGGATCTCGCTGTTTCTGGTCCCCAAGTATCGCATCACCGACGACGGGGCGCCGGGGGCGCGGAACGGCGTGACGTGCGGATCGGTGGAGCACAAGATGGGGATCAAGGCGTCGGCAACCTGCGTGTTGAACTTCGACAGCGCCACCGGCTGGATGGTTGGCGAGCCGCATAAAGGCATGCGGGCAATGTTCGTCATGATGAACGGCGCGCGGCTGGCCGTGGGACTGCAGGGGTTGGGACTGGCAGAGGTGGCCTACCAGAACGCACTCAGCTACGCCAAGGATCGGTTGCAGGGGCGGTCGCTCATGGGCGCCAAGAATTCGTCGGGGCCTGCCGATCCGATCATCGTGCATCCCGACGTGCGCAAGGGACTGCTGCGCATGAAGGCGTTGAACGAAGGGATGCGCGCGCTCGCCTATTGGGTGGGGATTCGGATTGACCTGGAGCATCGCCACCCCGATCCGGCGGTGCGCCAAGACTGCGAGGACATGGTGGCGCTGATGACGCCGGTGATCAAGGCGTTCCTGACCGACAAAGCCTTCGACAACACCAATATCGCGCTGCAGACGTTGGGCGGGCACGGGTACATCCGGGAGTACGGCGTGGAGCAGTACGTGCGGGACGCGCGGATTGCGCAGATCTACGAGGGCACGAATGCCATCCAGGCGCTCGACCTCGTGGGGCGGAAGCTTCCCATGGAAGGGGGACGCCTGGTGCGCCGGTTCTTCGAGCTGGTGAAAGCCGATGTCGACGCCGCCAGCGGGGGCGACCTCGAGGAGTTCGGGAAGCCGCTCGGTACGGCGCTCCATCAACTACAGAAGGCCACCATGCTGCTGGCCGAGCGCGGGTTCGCCAATCCTGATGAAGTAGGAGCCGCCGCCACCGAATATCTGCATCTCATGGGATACGTGGCGGTGGGCTGGCAATGGCTCCGCATGGCGACCGTGGCCACGGAACAGCTCGCGGCAGGAACCGGCAACGCCCGGTTTCTCGAGGCCAAACGCAAGACGGCGCGCTTCTACTTTGGGCGGGTGTTGCCGGAGGCCGCCACGCTGCTGGCAGCGATTCAGGCTGGTGCTGCCCCCATCATGGCGATGGGCGCCGAGGATTTCTGATCGAAAAGTGGGGCATCCGCTCAACTTCCGGCAGGGGCGTGCCGATATCCAAAGATAACCCCTCACTCCGCCCATGTTCTTTAAAAAGCTCTTGCCTGAGCCACGTCCCATGGATGAGCGAAGCAGCTCACCCGGCACGCCAGGCTCCTTCGCGTTGACGGCCGGCTCCACTGCTGCCGGACAGGTTACCCCTCTCTCCATGGCGTCTTCCAACTCCGCTGTTGTCAGCGATGCCAATCTCGGATTGGTGCTCGATGCGCTGGGCGGCGTCCTGTCGGCGCTGTCGCGCTTTCCGATCGATTTGCCGGATCGCCCAAGCGAAGAGAGCGCCAAAGAGCTTTCCAAGTGGCAGCGCCACGCAACGATGGGCTGTGGCCTGGATGATTCCGCCGACGCCACGTCTGTCGGTGTGCACGAGCGCGACTGGGGCGGCGTCGTCCGTGCTGTCACGGAGCAGCGACGGGATGAGCATCAGTACGTGGATTCCTCCATCACCGAGCTCCGCGAGGCACTCTGGGCGTGCGTCGAGACCGTGCACAACGCGGTGAAGGTCGATTTGACGACCGACACCACCACCGACGCACAGATGGATCGGGCCAAGAATGCGCTGAAGCGCATGCAGACCGGCTCGATCAAGCAGGAAGTGTTGGGGGCGGTGTTGTCAATCGAGGGAGCACTGCAGACGCGGCGCGATCAGCAACAGGAGCAGTACGTGACGCTCGCTACCAAGCTGGATCGCCTCGGGCGCCAGCTGGAAGAGGCGCGGAAAGAAAGTACGAGTGATCCGCTTACGGGTATCGGCAATCGCAAGCTGTTCGACCTGATGGCGCCGCGCGCCATCCAGATGTACTCACTCGGTCGGCAGCCGGTGGTGCTGTTAATGATTGATATGGACAAGCTCAAGCTCGTCAATGACATGTACGGGCATCAAGCAGGCGACGCGGCAATCGCGACGCTGGGGAAGGCGCTGTCGAAGGTCTTCCTGCGCCAGAGCGACGTGCTCTGCCGCTATGGCGGCGACGAATTCTCTGTCATTCTGCACAACACCGACTGGAAGATGGCGCAGACCCTGGCGCGCCGACTGCAGGAGCAGCTCCAGGCACTGCCGGCGCCGCATCCGGCCATGGAGTTCTCCATCGGCGCCAGCGTGGGTGTGGCCCAGCTGGAGCCGCAGGAGGACGTAACGGAATGGGTGGCCCGGGCGGACAAGGCGCTGTACAAGGCCAAGCAGAATGGGCGCGAGCGGGTGTGCGTGGCGGAGGGGTCGGTGCCCCTCACTGCGTGACATACTGATTCACCGCCCCGGCCACGACCGGGGCGGTTTCGTTTCTAGCCGTTGCGCCCGGCCGAACTCGCCCGCAGTGCGTTCAAGATCACCGCCACGTCGATCACCTCCTGCGCCAAGGCGCCCGCCACGGGCGTCAGCAGTCCCGCCGCCGCGAACATCATCCCCACCAGACTCAGTCCCAACCCCACCCCGATACTCTGCCGCGCGATGCGCAGGGCCCGCCGTCCGATCACCACCGCCTCCACCACGCGGCCCGGATCGTCGACCAGGAGCACCACATCGGCCGCTTCGGCTACTACCCCGCCGCCATGCCCAGCGAGTGCGATACCTACACTCGCGGCGGTGAGTGACGGCGCGTCGTTCGTGCCGTCGCCCACCATCAGCACGCGGCGGCCGCTTTGCTGCAGCGCGTTCACCCGGTCCACCTTGTCCGATGCCGACAGATCACCCGCGAATTGCGTGATGCCCACCTCGGCCGCAATGCGCGCCACATTGGCCTGTTTGTCGCCCGACAGCAAAATCGCGTCACGGATTCCCAGCGCCGCGAGTCCGCTGAACATCGCGCCTAGCTCCGCGCGCAGTTCATCGGCAAACTCGATGCGCGCCAAGGCGCCACCTTCACTCGCCACGTAGGCGCGGAGCCCGTCAGCCGTGGCCTCCATAGCCACCAGGCGCGCCGCCACGGCCGGAATACGATCCCGCACATAGTCCGGTGACCCTACGGCCACCAGCGCCCCTTGAACGCGCCCCGCGATGCCACGCCCGGCGGTTTCGAGCAGGTCGCTGGCCATTGTCGTCGCGACACCGCGCGTGGCGGCCTCCGCGACCACGACACGCGCCAAGAGATGCCCGGAGCCCTGTTCCACTGCCGCGGCCATCGCCAGCGCCTCATCCTCGCTGAGTCCGTCGTCGACCACCACGCGAGACACACGAGGCTGCCCCACAGTGAGCGTGCCGGTTTTATCAAACACCGCCACCTGCGCCTTCGCGAGCGCCTCGAGCGCGCCACCGTGCCGCACAATGATGGATCGCCGCGCCGCTCGATTGATCCCGCCGATAATGGCCACGGGCGCCGCCAGAATCAGCGGGCATGGGGTGGCCACCACCAACACCGCCAGCACCCGGGTCCAGTCGTGCGAAATCAGCCACGCCGCCAGACAGGCGCCCAGGGTGAGTGGCGTGAACCAGACCGCCCATTGGTCGGCGGTCCGCTGCAGCGGACTCTTGGATGCCTGCGCCGTGCGTACGAGCTCCACGATCTGCGCGTACTGGCTGTCCTGCGACGTACGGATCGCGCGCAGGGTCAGCGCGCCTTCCTGATTGACGCTGCCGGACAGCAGCGTGGCGCCCGGCCCCGCACGCACCGGCAGTGGCTCGCCGGTGAGTCGGGAGGTGTCCACCAGGGAGGTACCGGTGAGCACGGTGCCGTCACAGGGCACGAGCTCGCCCGGTCGTACCAATAACTCGTCTCCAGGCGCGATGTCCGTCGCTTCGATGTCATGGACGACCCCATCCATCACCCGATGGGCGACACGCGGGGCATCGGCTTCGAGCGCTTTGACCGCACTCGAAGCCCGCGCCACCGCGTAGGCATCGAGCGCCTCGCCGCCCGTCTGCATCAACACGACCAGCAACCCGGCGAGCGGCTGCTGCAGCAGGATCGCGCCGAGAATCGCCAGCATGGCGACCACATCGGCGGCGAACTCGCCGCGCAGCATTCCGCGGAGTGTTTGCAACACCACCGGCAGCCCGGTCACTACCAGGCCGGCGTACCACACCAGCGTATGCCATTCCGGGCGCCCCGTGGCGGTCGGGAGCAGCCACAGCAGGGCTCCGATAACCAGAAACGCTAACGCCGCCGCAGGAAGGCGCGGGACGGCGGACCAACGCATCAGCGGCATAATTCCACGTGATTGCTCGGAAAGATAAGATCTCCGCTGGAAAGATACGGCCTCCCGGAGCTATTCTCGAATGACATGACTGACCATAACTCGCAAGCCGCAATCGCCGCGATCGCCGCCATTGTCGACATCGCGGCGGACGCCATCATCGCCCTTGATGACGGGTTCCGGATTGTCCGCTTCAATCGCGGCGCGGAGCAGATGTTCGGCTGGACGGAGGCCGACATGGTGGGGCAACCACTCGACCGCCTGCTGCCCATGGGCGCCCGTACGGTGCACCGTGGGCATGTGCGGACCTTTGCCGAAGGGCACACGGACGCCCGGCGCATGGGCGAGCGTCGGCCCATTGGCGGACTCCGGCGGAATGGGGATGAGTTTCCCGCCGAAGCCTCCATCGCACGGGTCACCATCGAAGGCGTCCGTACGTTCATGGTCACGCTGCGCGACGTGAGCGAGCGACGCGCGGCCGAGGAGCGCCAGCGACTGCTGGCCACAGCCGGCTGGGTACTGGCCGCATCGCTGGATGTGGATTCCACAATGGCGACCGTGACCGAGTTGCCAGTACCGCTGCTGGGCGAATGGAGCCTGCTGGAGCTCCTCACGCCTGAAGGGAGTATGCGGCGCGTTGCGGCGTCCCACATGGACCCGCGGCGCCACGACGAAACGTCTGCCCTCGTGGCGCGCTCGGCGCCCACGGCGGGGACAGAACGCTCCGAGGCAAGCTCTTCTCGCGTGGCGCATGAGTCCGAAGCGCAGCGGATCACGGATATGTCTGCCTGGATGGACGCCAACTTCCGTGACGCCGCCGAACGCCGACGCGTGAGCGCACTGGGTGCGTCGTCGGTGCTGTTGGTGCCGCTCCGCGCCGGCGGGCGGTCGATCGGGGCCTTGCATCTCGTTCGCACGCGCCCCGGCGCCCTGCATTCGCCCGATGACGTGGCGGTCGCCGATCAGTTTGCCGGTCTCGCGGCGCTTGCCATGGAAAACGCGCGGCTGTACCAGGAATCGCGCCGTGCCGTGCGCGAACGCGATGAGATGCTGGCCATCGTCTCGCACGATCTGCGCAATCCAGTGAACGCGATCGTGATGCTCACCGGGGCGGTTCTCAGCCGGGAGTCGACTGCTGCCGAGCGCGAGGGTGAGATCCTCATGC
>Ga0105045_10000251_pt1 | contig 35915 bp, 28 predicted proteins | sample MAT02_FD_78089 | JGI IMG/M metagenome (GOLD analysis project Ga0105045, IMG submission 78089) | Freshwater microbial communities from Lake Fryxell liftoff mats and glacier meltwater in Antarctica - MAT-02 (megahit assembly) | ecosystem: Environmental > Aquatic > Freshwater > Ice > Liftoff...
CGTTTCCCGGCGCTCCTCGTGAATCGTAGTCGAGGCGATATCTTTCTTGTCCAGAGTCCGTTTATCGTTTTTTCGTGGAGCCAAATCGACTTGTACCGCAGTACTTTGGGCACTACTTGGTCGCGTCGACTCGCGTTCAAATCGTGATGCGAACCGAATGAACGTTGAACCGAAGTGGGCTAGCATGCCCAGTGCGGCAAACGCACAAGAGATATAGGGGACTAGCCAACCTGCGTTGGACACCACTTGTAAGCCGGTCGTGTCTTTGCCAACCAGTTCTTTAGGCGAGAAGGACGACTGATAAAAGGTTTCCCCACGATAACGCATCGGGTTGTTCATCCAGATGCGACCATCGACAGGCGGTTCTTTACCGGTGATGTCTGCAAAGACGACGTACGAAGAAAAATCCCGAACTGTGTCACTACCTGTATAGTTCAGTCGTTCGACATCTTTGAGTGTGACTCGGTAGTCTTTGTACGTGCGTCGATAGCGAAGCGCTAGTTCGTAGGGTGTTTTGCCAATTAGAACTTCTTCTGGGATATCGGTACTTTGGCCGAGCGTGAGTGAACTACGATCGTTCGCTTGAAGAGCGACGAGATAAGTTCCGAGGGTCTCGGTTCCATCTTTGGAAAGTAATTTGATATAGGAGGCAGGCGTATTCATCTTGTCCATGGCACCACCCGTTTTGACGGCGGCGATGGCGATGTATTCGGATCCGAGGCCGGCTGATGCTCGATTTTTTTCGAGCGATAAGGCAGGGTCGTCCTTCTTCGCTAGCTGCGCGTTCTCGATATATTCTTCGACGACAATTTGGACCGGTAAAGCGGGATCTATAATCGCCTTTTTCGACCCTGCGGCAGCAACGAGTCGATCCTTGTCGATCGCGATCACGCGATCCTTCGTCGCGTCGGAACGATCAATCAGGGCAAGTTCAACTTCGTCAGGGCGAATTGCCATGTTGGTTGTTTCGCCATCCGCGAGGCTTATGCGTTCTTCAATTTGTCTGTCACCAAAAATGAATTGACCGAGCATCATCATGCCGATCGAGAGGTGAATTAAGACGTTTCCTCCACGCCGTCCAAACAATAATATGAACCCAACAAGTAAGATTGTCCCGGCAATCAGGCTCTTGCTCATTTGCCAAACAATTCGCAAGCCCGGGTCAGGGATTCGGAACGTCTCAGGCATTACGATCAAGAGAACGGACCAAACAGTCATCAGTAAAGCCCCAGCAACCATGGCCCAGAAGCCAACTTTTGACTTCAAGTTGCCGGCAATCAAATAGGCAATCGCGGCAAGGGTTGTTGCAAAGATCGTCCCCTTGGTAATTTGCCAAAGGGTCTCATACGCGAATGGCGGCTCACCTTGAAGCCCGTCCTCTGCGTGTGCTCCCAAAATCACAACCGCCGTGATGGTCGCACCGACCAGGCAAAATGCCAGACCAGCAACTAATTTAGGGCCTCGGGCGGACATCTTAAACCGAGTCAGTTTGGCCGCGATCAAGTTAATCAGTAAAACCAGACCGATCGTAGCTCCTCCAGGAAAAGGGACGACGTAAGGAATTCGCTCGCGCTGGTCGAGTGGAAAAATCGTGACCGGCAGAAACACATCTAGCGGAACCCGGGCGACCCAAGAATTGAAGTAGTCGCGTTTTACGTCGGGAATGGACTCTTCATCCTGGGCTAATGTCCCGACTAAGAGCAGGATAATCGCAAGGAAAAACCCCCAAACGGTAATCTTCAGCGAACCAAGTGTGTTAAGTGTCCACCAAGCGACCTGCGGAAGTTCTATCGCACTCGAAGCGCGGTCGGAGTAAGTCGTAGGAAAGGTTCCGGTTGCCATTGTTTGTTCCATATCCTTTGGTCGTCGAGTTGTTTAGTAAAACGTGTACGAAAACAAGGTTGATGACGTTTAAGCAATTACCACGATAAAGACTTAGTGAATCCAATTAACCGAGATTTTTGCTCGTCAGCTAACCAAGTAGGAGCAGTCAGTTTGACAAAGACGCTCGACACGCCATTCTCCATCGGAATGATCGCGGCTAGCATAGCTGGCGAGGACGGATCCTCGCTTCCTACAAGCCTGTAGAGCTGGCCTGTTTGACCGCCGCCAGCGGTCAAGTCGGTTGCTTCAGCGATCGCTTTTTCGGCTGCGGATTGTTGTTCTACTTGAGGTTTATCAGACGCAAGCTGGCCTTGCCATCGAACGACGTTTGCAAGTCGATCACCGCCAGCAAAGATGACAGTCGCTTCCCCCTTGGACGACTCGCTATCGGAGTCGCGTTTACCTTCAAAAGAGAACGAGGCCGCTCGCATACCGCGAGCTCCCTCATCCTTCCATCCTTCTGGGATCGTATACTTGAGTTTTGATTCGGTTTTGAGGGCAGATGTATCGGGGGTAGAGGTATCGGGTGCCGTCATCTCTGCGGGTGCCGTCATCTCTGCGGGTGCGTTGGGAGTCGGGTTCTGGGTAGGGCTATCGCTGAACGAGTTAGATGACTCAGGAAGCGTGGCTTCATTGCGAAGATCGACTAGGTAGGCGGGAAGTTCGCTGCCGTCTCGCGTCACTTCGGTCATGGTCGACTTCGACTGGGCAAGCGAGGTTGCAGGAAGTCCTAATTGGCCTCGCCATCGATTGATATTTTGTTCGAAATAGTCGGGCCATTCGCTAGTGGCGAGTGGTTTGGGAAGCTGAGAGAGTGTGAAGTCGACACCCGCCACTTGCTCTACGGAATTTGCTGGGCCGGCTGTCGCTTTAAATTTTGCCATCGCGATTCCATCTGTCGAGGGAGCTTCGGACCAATCGCTGGGGACTATCCACGTCGGTTTTTCCGACGGTCCGTCGAACTGAATAGACTTGGCGATTTCGGTTAAGGAATCGGCCAATCCATCGAGACGCTCTGGCGTATCGGAACCTTTTATGAAGATCACGCTTTCTTTGTTAGGGATGACCGCAATCAAAAATCGTCGGGGGCCGCTAGGTATCGGTCGAGACATTTTATTGGTCATTCCAGCGCCCTGGCCAGGGTTGGCTTTGGCAAGCTGGCTGGTTGTTTCCTCACGAGGAACTTCATAGACCCGAATCGTCGGATTGCGATCGCAACCGATATTGAAAACAATCAGCATCCCGACAACACATGCAGTGAAAGAGGAGAGCTTTCGTGTAGGCATTCGTCGAAACCGATGTGGCGATAGCGGATGGCAGCTTCGTTTAGGCCTACAAGTTCGGAGGACGACATTCGCTTCGGACGCATTCAAAGCCATTTGGCGGAGAGTTTCTTTTGGTGGGGTTACAATGGGTGGATTGCATGCCGATGCAACGGGCTCATCGGATCGCAAGCGAATTCAGGCTGATCATTTCGCCAAGGGGGGAATCAAAGTAGTGCCCTTGATTATATGCCGAAGGAGCGGTTTTCACGATAGCGAAGTACTCAATGCGACAATGCGTAAGTGGCCGATTGCCAATGGTTTTCCTGGTCGTTATCCTTTCTAAGACAAAGCAAAAGATGTTTTTTCACGAATTTTCCGTAGGTTTGTACCCAAGAAACTATTTAATATGAGTGTCCAGAGTACTACGATTCAACAATTGGCCGTCAATACGATTCGTACTTTAAGCATGGACGGCGTCCAGGAAGCCAACAGCGGTCACCCAGGAACACCGATGGCGTTAGCGCCGGTCGCGTTTCAGCTCTGGTCTGAGAATCTTCAATATAACCCGCAAGAACCCCTCTGGCCCAACCGGGATCGATTCGTACTATCGTGCGGCCACGCGTCGATGCTGATTTACTCGATGATCCACGTGTCTGGAATTAAAGCAATTGACAAACACGGCAAGGGAACCAATCAGCCATCGTTAAAAATCGAAGATTTGAAGAATTTCCGTCAGATCAACAGTCCCTGTGCTGGCCACCCTGAATACGGCTATGCGGCAGGAATCGAGACGACGACCGGACCTCTGGGCCAAGGTGTCGGCAATGCCGTCGGGATGGCAATCGCGTCCAAGCACATGGGTGCCAAGTACAACAAGCCAGGTTTTGAACTCTTTGACTATGATGTTTATGCGTTATGCAGCGACGGTGACTTGATGGAAGGGGTCGCTTGCGAGGCCGCTTCCATTGCCGGGCATTTGCGGCTATCCAATCTTTGCTGGATTTACGACGATAACGGGATCACCATTGAGGGGCATACGGACCTCGCTTTTACAGAAGATGTTCCAATGCGTTTCCGTGGGCTGGGTTGGCATACTGTCGTTGTCAAGGATCCCAACGACCTAAAAGCTATGCAAGCTGCTTACGACGAATTCAAAGCAACGACGGATAAGCCGACACTCATTGTGGTGAAAAGCGTCATCGGATTTGGCTCCCCAAATAAGGCCAATACGCATGGTGCTCACGGTGCACCTCTGGGAGAAGAAGAGATCAAGCTTACTAAGGCAGCTTACGGCTGGCCTGAAAACGAAAAGTTCTTGGTTCCGCCTGAAGTTCCTGCTTACTTTGCTAAGACGATGGGCGAAAAAGGAGCTGCAGCCAATTCTGCTTGGGACAAGAAATTCGTCGAATACAAAACGAAATTTCCCAAGGAGGCTACGGAAATTGATTTCATTATCAATCGTAAGCTTCCTATAGGTTGGGACGCGGGCATTAAACCTTTCGCGGTTGATCCGAAGGGGATGGCCACCCGTGTTAGCTCGGGTAAAGTCCTGAATATGCTCTCGCCAAACCTTCCAGCATTGGTTGGCGGTTCAGCGGATTTGGCTCCTTCGACGATGACTCTGATCGACAAAGAGACCGATTTTTCGCCAGGGAATTATGCTGGTCGAAACATGCACTTTGGTATTCGCGAACACGGAATGGCGTCTATATTGAACGGAATGGCACTCAGCGGACTACGACCCTACGGAGCAACTTTTTTTGTCTTCACGGACTACTTGCGACCATCAATGCGATTAAGCAGCATCATGCATCTGCCTGTGCTATACGTTCTGACCCATGATTCGATCGGATTGGGTGAAGACGGGCCGACGCACCAACCAGTGGAGCACTTGGCAGCCTGTCGAGCCATTCCAGGCGTCTACGTGTACCGACCTGGCGATGCTAATGAAGTGGCTCACTGCTACATCGCCGCGATGAAGATGGAGAATCATCCTGCGGCGATGGTCCTCTCACGACAAAATGTACCAACTTTGGACCGTGCTGGTTTGGGGGCCGCTTCGGGGGCAGAAAAGGGAGGATATGTACTCAGCGACTGCCAGGGAACTCCGGATGTGATTCTCATTGCCACGGGAACCGAAGTCCCTATCATCATGGAAGCGGCCAAGAAGCTAATCGCGGAGGATATAAAGGTCCGTGTAGTCAGCATGCCGTGCATGGAGTTGTTTGACGATCAAGATCCGTCGTACCGCGAAAGCGTTTTGCCTAAAGCCGTGAAAGCCAGGGTCGCATGCGAAGCAGGTATTCGGCTCTGCTGGGACAAATACATCGGACTCGAGGGTCATTTCGTAGGAATGAGTAGCTTCGGAGCATCCGCACCGGCGAACCAGCTTTACGAACACTTTAAGATCACGCCTGATCAAGTGGCCGCTCACGCAAAGATCGCAATTCAAGGAATGTAAGGTATACTTGAGAAGTTCTTTACCAGGTCCTTCATGATTCCAGGGTTCAAATGACCTCTCCGTCAAACGTCGCACCCATCGAAAACGATAACCATTCCGTCGATGATTTTTCCATTCAAATCAATGCGACTAGCATTATGCTAGTCGACGATTCTGTAGTCCTTCGCGATCGTTTGATGGAAGCATTTCAAGAACGCGGCTTCCGCGTTTCGGTCGCAAGCAGCTGTGATGAAGCGATCATCGTATTTCGACAGAATCCAACCGAGCTGGCTGTTGTCGACTTACGGATGCCAGGCAAAACGGGGTTGACTCTGATTCCCGAATTGAAAGCGATCTCCCCCGCAGTGAAGATCGTCATCCTTTCCGGCTTTGGAAGCATGGCTACAGCGATTGACGCTATTCGGTTAGGGGCAACCAATTTCATCCCGAAACCTGCTGATGTCGATGACATCCTTCTAGCATTCGTTCGTGGTGACTCCGAAGTGCAAGTCAAGGAAGAGCCAGAAGACCTTCACGCCCCTACACTGGCTCAAGCCGAGTGGGAGCATATCCACCGGATTCTTGCTGACTGCAACAACAACATTTCGGAAGCAGCTAGACGCCTGGGAATTCACCGCCGTAGCTTGCAGAGAAAACTACGTAAACGCGCCCCGTAATTGAAAGCATCGTTACTACTCGTTCTGTTTGGCGAGACTATTCTACTTGAGTCCGGCGCCAATAGGACGACCTTGAAGGGCTCCACGTACACCAAGTTGCCCGGGGTCGCGGGCAATCTTGTCCGTGAAGACTCTAACATCATCTGCGATCGGTTGAAGCCGCTGAGAAAGAAGGCGGACGTTTTGAATGGTTTGAATCACTTCGAAATAGAGCTGTTGATCATCGATAAGCCTTGCAATGGTTCCGTTACCCGAATTCAAGCGTTGAGCAAAAACGCGTAAATCAGCCAGCAATACGTCCATGTTATCGAGGCTATTAACAGCACCATCGATTAGCTCGTCGGCCCGTTCACCTAAAGGCTGACTAAAGCGACCGATGTTTCGTAAAGCAATGTTCGCGTTTTCAACGGCATTCTTCGCCGTGTCGCCAATACCTTTGAACTCTCCGCCAAGCGACTCAAGAGTTCCACTGAATTTTTCAAAGTTCACTAGAATTCGTTGAGTCTGCTGGAGCACGGACTTCGCCTCGTCGAAGACCGCAGGAAGCCGTTCAAGGGCTTCCGCGATAGCTTCGGGAAGACGCGAGTCTTCGATTTGAACAGCGACTCGGTTGATCGTGCCGAGGGTACCATTGAATGTCTCGATAGTTCCTTTGACACGATCGATCACGTCACGAACTTGACCACGACCACCACCAACGACATCTTCCAGTGATGCTGCCAACGATTCGACTTTTTGGCTAGCACGATCAATCGCAGAAAAAGTCTGTGAAAAATTCCCTTGCATGTTCATCAGCAAATCCAGCGGGTCGCCTTGAACGATGCCACCAGCCAGCAGATCACCGTTTGCCATCGGCGTATCTGCTAGCTGCTTTTCTTCTGCATCTAAGAAGTTATTGCTCAATCCATCCGCAGCACCGTCGAAACGAGCGAGAATCTCGCGTTCGGTAGGTTTTACAAACTCAACAATGGCGTCGCCGGTAATCAGTGAGCCGGCTGAAACTTTACATGTTTCACCTTGGGCAATTTTGAACTGGCGATCCAACTCAAGTTCTAGATTTACTCCAGCATATCCATCTAATAGCGTGACCCGAGCGACTTTACCGACATTGACGCCACTCTTGCGAACTGGTGTATCGGGCTTCACTCCGGGTGCGCTTGGGAAAGTAATCGTAACGCGATAGCGGTCCAATAAAAACGTAGGAACAGCGCCGAAAAACGCTATGAGAAGCACACCGACAATCGCTGAGGCTAGTACAAGTACTCCCACTCCAAAACGGTAGCGGTTCTCGTCCATTATTCTTCCCCTCTAGCGTCAAAATGCTTCAGGGTATCTAAGTCGCCCGGACCTATACTTTCGGATCGCGCCGCACGCATTTCCATCAATCTTTCACCCGCTTCGCCACGAACGAATTGGCGAACTCGGCGATCGGTCGTGTTCTCGATCTCGTCCGGGGTCCCGTCAAAAATGACTTGCGATTCTCCTTTGATGAGACGAGAAAATGGATAAAGCATGATAATCCTATCGGCAACTTTTTTAGCTGAAAGCATATCGTGCGTGACCATCACACTCGTAACAGGATACTTGCGACGTGTTCGCATGATAAGCTCATTAATAACGTCGCTCATAATAGGATCTAGACCGGTCGTTGGTTCGTCGTAAAGTATCAAGTCTGGCTCGAGAATTAGCGCTCTTGCAAGGCCAACCCGTTTACGCATTCCACCTGACAATTGCGCTGGGCGTTTCGAAACAACAGCATCTGGAAGTCCGACTTCAGCGAGCCGATCCAGAATCAATGTCTGAGCATTTTTACCTTTAGGAACGCCATGCTGGTCCATTGGGAACGCGACGTTCTCACCAATTGTCATGCTGTCGAAAAGAGCTGCATTCTGGAAAACGAAACCGAATCGACGACGCATCTTTGTTAGCTCAACATCACCAAGCGAATGGATGTCGACCCCATCGAAAAAAATCTTCCCCAAAGTAGGCTTCAGTAGACCAACCAAAGACTTAAGCAGCATCGTCTTACCGCAGCCGCTCTCACCGATGATGGCAAGCGTCTGGCCACGTGGAATCGAGATCGAGATTCGATTCAATACAGTCTGTCGTCCAAACACAAGCGACATGTCGCGAGTTTCGACAAGTAACTCCGCATTCGATTGCAATGGGTTGGTAGACTCTGGAGCGAGCATCAAAATAGCGTAGTCCCTCCAGGCCAGATCGCAAGGTAGACAAAGTCCAATAGGATATTTAGCAGGAGATCCAAGATGAGAATCAAGACGAAGCTAAGAACAAAAGCGGCTGTCGCAGCGCGTCCCACTCCTTCCGCTCCAGCCTGACAATGAAAGCCTCTGTAACAACTGACGACTGCGATAATGGCCCCAAAAAAAACACTCTTAAAGATACCAGCGAAAAAATCAAAGCCACTTACAAAATCACGGCTATTGCGGATGTATTGCGAGTGATCGATTCCGAGAAGTACCACACTATAAAAATAGCCGCCTAAAATCCCCATGAAATCAGCCATGATCGTCAAGGCTGGTATCAACATGACACAAGCCAAAAATCGAGGAACGACTAAATAGTGAATGGGGTTGGCCCCCATGCTTATCAACGCATCAATCTGTTCGGTAACGCGCATCGTCCCAAGCACGGCTGCCATCGCACTGCCAACACGCCCCGCAAGCATGGTCGCGGCAAGAACGGGTCCCAACTCGCGAACGAGTGAGTAGTTAATAACGGCTCCTAAACGACTTTCGAGTCCAATGTTTTTGAATTGTGTGTAACTTTGATTGGCCAGAACCATGCCGATGAACGTTCCGGTCAGGGCAACCACTGGAAGGCTCAAAACGCCGACCGCATAGAAGTTCGGCAGCAATGTGCCCTTCTTCGGACGTGCCGTCACGATCCAGAGCAATATTTGGCTAGCGAATATCGCGATATCACCGAGTTCGGATATCACGTCGAAAGCAAAGTTACCGCAGCGCATCGCCAAATCGCGAGCCGCTTGACCGATTCTCTCAGTCAATCCGCTCGAATTTAAGGATCTTGCCGCAGTCTTCACTTGTGTACTCGCAATGGGGGCAATCACGGATTTGCAGCGATGAAAGCTAACGTTTTACGGCGATCTATCGTTCTACGATCTATTGTCCGTACGAAAAATCGACACACCTGTTAAATTGTATCGGTCAGGTCGACTGTAATGCTTGAGTAAAATTTGCGGCCATTTGAATTGGCTAGCTTTTTCAAACGTTTTTGATTCGCCCACAGATGTGCGAGTTGAATTTTTACCACCACCAAATTTCGTGAAATGATTTACAAGATATTAGCTATCACTTTTGTTGTAACAGTTTGCCTTTGCTGCGTGGGAACTTTGCAAGCGATCGAGCTTCGGGTTCTGAGCGAATCAGCCCACGATTTGAAGGTTACCTCAATCGACGGCGGGTGGCAATTTGAAACCACAGGGCCAGATCCCTACATCATGACCGAACTGCGAATCGACTTCGGTTCGATTTCAGCGATGACGATCCGTCTGCGTAACTTTCGACTATGCATTCGTACTGCAAAAGAAATCGAATCCATCGCGAACGAAGAAGCGAGAACTTGCCAGTTCTGACGCGGTTTTTGGAACAGCCATCCATGCGATACAGTTCAGGAAGACCGCGTTCGGTGATTCTCAGTGAGCAAGGATTTCACACAGCCGTCTCAGGAATACGAATGTCGAGCCGATACAACGGCTTTGAGAAGCTTAGCTGGGTACTAAATCTAGAAGCTGTTTACAGGTGATTCGAGAGGATTCGTAGATGACAGGCAATCCACTTCCAGGGTGCGTACCACCACCGACTAGATAAACGCGATCGAGTTCCTCAAATCGGTTATGCGGGCGTAAGTGCAGCATCTGTCCTAGATTGTGAGACAAGTTGAAGGTAGCTCCCTTGTGAACAAAATAGTCGTCGCGCCAATTGGCAGGGGTGACTACTTTTTCGTAGCGAATGCGCGAACGGATATCGGTTAGTCCAACTTCTTCGAGTCGCTGTAGTGTCACCTCACGATAGAGAGCCGTCTGCTTGGCGTCCCAAGGCGTGTTTGGCGAAAGATGCGGAACCGGAACCAGAACATAGATGGTGCTCTTTCCTGCGGGTGCCATCGACGGGTCGACAATACACGGGTTGTGGATATAGATGGAAGGTTCCATCGGGAGGACTTTCTCGTCCTCGATTTGCCTGAGATTACCTTCATAATCCTTGGCGATATGAATCATGTGGTGAGGCAAATCTTCATAGCGACCTTCGATACCCAGGTACATCATAAAAGTACTACAAGAAAACTTCTTTTCTGCGATCTTTTCATCCGACCAGCGTTTGCGAAAGTGATCTGGAACGAGATGTTGCATGGCATGGGCAAAGTCGGCGTTGACGACGGTGGCGTCCGCTTCATATCGGCCTTGTGATGTTTTCACCGCGACAACGCGTTTGCCTTGGAACTCGAGTTCTGTAACCGGCTCGTCGAGGCGAAAAGTGACTCCCATTTCTTTTGCGATCTCAGCCATTCGCTCGTTGACTCGACAGCAACCACCGTAAGGATGAAAGACGCCGTACTCATACTCCAAGAACGAAAGGATGGAAAATAGACTTGGGCATTTGAAGGGGGACATGCCCAGGTACTTCGATTGGAAAGAAAATGCCAGTACCAGCCGTGGATCCTTGAAAAAGGACTCTAGTTCCTGTCCGAGTGATTTCCATGGTTTCACGTGCGCTGCAGCGCGAAGCAAGGAAGGCCGAAGTAGATCTTTCACACTATTGAAGGGCGATTCTAAAATAGGTCTAAACTTCGCCAGTTTTACCCGATTAGAATCCATGTATCTTTTGAGCGCCCCGGCATCCTTGGGCGATAGGGAAACGACTTGCTGTTCCATTCGGTCCAGATCCGACGTGCAGTCTAGCTGACCGCCGTGTCCGAAGCTAATTCGGTACTGCGGGTCGAGTTTATGCATCGGAATCTCTTTGAAGAGATCCCGACCGATTGAATGGAAAATTTCTTGTAAAACCCTGGGGTAAAGAAAGAAAGTCGGTCCAGTATCGAATCGAAACCCTTCGGATTCGATGGCAGAAGAACGTCCCCCCACGCGATCGAGGGCCTCGATAACGGTGACTTCAACTCCGGACCCCGCAAGTTGAAGGGCGGTTGCTAGCCCACCGGGCCCAGCTCCAATAACGATGACTTTTCGACGCGACATTAAGAAATCGAAGGAATAATTGGGTAGAAACCGCCATAGTGGCGTACGGACAGGCAATCACGATGGCTAGTTATAGTAGCCGGTCAAGGCATTTTGGGCTAACGGACTTGTACGATTCCGAATAGTCTATTGTTGAGGTGTTAAGCCACCCGATTCTCGTTTCCAGGTCCATTTGTCTAGCAGCCGCTTCTCATGCCTATTCCTCGCGTTGCCATTGTTGGCCGACCCAATGTCGGCAAAAGTAGTATTTTCAACTGGCTGGACGGACGACGGCTAGCGATCGTAGACGACATGGCTGGGGTTACTCGCGATCGTCTGATCACTTTAATGGAATACAGAAATACCCATTTTGAGCTAATCGACACGGGTGGGATGGGAATGCAAGATGTCGACAACCTGACAAAGGAAGTAGAGCAACAGATCGAAGCCGGCATCGACGAGGCGGACGTTCTGCTGTTTGTGGTTGATAACCGTTCGGGTATTACAGGCCTCGACGAGGCGGTTGCGCAGCGACTCCGCAAAGTCGACAAGCCGATTATTTTGGTCGTTAACAAGTGCGATCACCCGACACAGGATCTGAACGCAGAGGAGTTCAGTACTCTTGGCCGTGGCTATCTACTACGAGTGAGTACGCTCCAAAATCGTGGGCGCGATGAGCTACTCGATCTTATTCATGACCGTTTACCGATCATGGACACGACGAGGGAAGAAGTCGCAATGCCCGTCATGAAGGTTTCTATTGTGGGTCGCCGCAACACTGGGAAAAGCACCTTTGTCAATACATTGGCAAAGGCTCAGCGTGTCATCGTGAGCGAAGTGCCAGGAACGACTCGCGATGCGGTCGACGTCCACTTCGAGATGGATGGTCAGAAGTTCAACGCTATCGATACACCTGGCTTGCGACGCAACAAGTCGGTGAAAACCGATATCGATTGGTACGGACTTCATCGAGCTCAACGCAGTGTCCGCCGAGCAGACGTTGTGTTGTTGTTCTTCGACTGTACGGAACGAATGAGCAAGGTCGACAAGCAGCTAGCGCAATACATTGCCGAGCAATACAAGCCCTGCATTTTTGTCGTGAACAAATGGGATAAGCTCGTCGGAAAAATGCCTACCGAGAGGTGGGTAACATATCTCCGAGAAAATTTCCCGACGATGACGTACTGCCCGATTGCGTTTGTAACCGGAGAGACCGGCAAGAACGTAAAGACCTTACTTAACCACGCACAGATGCTGTTCAAGCAAGCCAATGAAAAAGTGGGTACTCCAGCCCTGAATAAAATGGTTAAGGCTGCCGTCGAGATGCAAGAACCGGCAATGGTCCAGCAGAAACGCCCTAAGATTTACTATGCAACGCAGATAGCAACCGCACCACCAACGTTGCTCGCGATTTGCAACTTCCCAGCTGGTTTTACCGGTCCTTATCAACGTTATCTTCTAGGATTTCTACGCGACCACCTTCCGTTCGGTGAAGTACCGATCAAGTTCTATCTCCAATCGCGTAAACGCGATGATGATCGCGACGACGTGAAGGCAGGTGTTCGAAAAGCTTCCGCTGCGGCAAGAGCTACAGCGCTAGACAAGGAAATGAACGAAAGCGAGCTCGAGGAAATCGAGTTTGACGAAGAAGTGTTTGCTGAAGATGATTTAATCGAATCCGAATACGATGAATCGGACGATCACGAGCTGGATTCGAGTGAACTCGGCGAGGCTTCCAACGAGGATATGTCCCAGGAATCCAAAAAAAACGACGCGCACTAATTCGTATCCTGTCCAGACTGCAATACTGTACGGCACGACGTTGTGGGCGTCTTGGATTACACCGCTTGCATATCGTCTACCAAGGTAGCGAGACGCTTTCTGGCAGTATGCAATCGTCGCTTGATCGTTCCGATCGGTGCTTCGAACGAGTCAGCCATCTCGATCAGGCTTTCTCCTCGCAAGTAGAACGCCTCTAAGGTCTGACGATCCATTTCGCTAAGTTTTTGCAAGCCATTGTTAAGCTGGTCTCGGCGCTCACGAGCCAAAACGCCATCCAATGGGTCACTATCAACAAAGCATGTTGCGTCAAGGATTTCTTGCTCGATGGCTACTGGCGTTCGTCGTCGACTAGATCGATTAATGCACATACGAACCGTCATCGTCTTCAACCATCCACCGAAGGCCTCAGGAACCTTTAACTGGTTGAGTCTTCGGAAGGCTTGTAAGAACACATCTTGGCTCAAGTCAACCGCTTCATCCCAATTACCGAGGCGTCGGCAAGCGTTGGCTTGAACAGAAGCCTCGAACCGCGCAACCAAACTCTCAAAAGCTTGTCGGTCACCGTTTTGCGCAGCGATTACCCAAGCCGTAACCTCATTGTTCGCAAACGATCGGCTTGCCGTTTCGTTCAATGCCGTTACTTCCAAGGTTCCAGCCCCAGAAGAATTATTCACTTTTTCAATTGTCGTGTTCATTGTTTAAATTCTTACTTTCTCGCCTTCCACGAACAGAACCGCGACAAACGGGATGGTTACCGTTTTTCCGCTGGGAATGTTGGTGCGAATTTTCTCGAGAGCACTGCGAACGAAACAGCTAGAGTTTTCAAACAGGAACTGATCCACGATGAGCGGGATACAGAGTGTTTGTCAAAGCGAGAGATTGATAGCATTTGCCAAGTGGCAAAAGCGGCTCAGACACTTACTTCGAGGGGAACTCGCTAGGCTTCAGTTTCACAATGTTCGGGCGAAAAAATCGACCAGTGGCATTTGTGTTAATCAGGGATTTGCGATCGATTAGGATCGCGGGCTATGTCTGGACTGGATTACGCGTGGATCGGGCTGGGTGCGATTTATATTGGGCACCCGAATAGGGACCCCAAACCACACCGTTTCCAATGCGCGCTCCATCCGCCACATCGATTCGGAGCAATAGCTCCTGCCTGATGTCAGCCCTGATGTGAGTAAGCGTGCCGTACTTAGATAGTGAAGAACTGTATGGAGACCCTTGATCGACGCCTTAGCACAACCTCGCACAATGGCGATGGATTTGCTGATACGCGCGGTAGCTTTGATCAAAAGATTCATGACAATTCCCCCCCGGCACTCAAACGAGAACTCGGTTGAAAGAACAAAACAAAAAACATATCGACGCAATTGCAAGAACGCGAGTTCCTGTCGCCGACAATCTGACGCCAGTCAGATCTTAGTCTGTCGCTCACGAAAAGACAAATACTTCTCTCGTGACTCTATTGGGACATCGGTCATGGAACGAAGGTTCGATCTCTTTTTAAAGAAATCTGTAATTTTTTTTCGCTCCAATGCCGGGAACGATGTTCTGAATCGATGGATTCAGCCATCGGAGGAGACTTTCCGAGGATTCTATTGACTCGTGGGCGCTTGTTCGACTATCGAAAGGACTGTGAAAAGTGTCCGTTTCGTTGATGTTGAACGTCCGGTAAAACCTACGCGCCCTTCCGCGATTAATCTCGAGATCTTGATGCGAAGACCCACACTGCCCCGGTCGCAAAGCCTAGTGAATAATCCGATGCTGCTAGCAAAAGCTACCTTGTTGGTGGTTTGCGTCAGCGGTTGCACGGCGCCCTGGACACAAAAGCCTCCAAAATCGGAACTCGAAAAGCGCACAGAATCAGTCCAGGAAGTACTCCAGGGAGAAAATCGGCCGCGGCTAGTCAGCGATGCGGCTAGCTTGCTTTGGATGGATGTTCATGAATACGAAGGCTTTGGGCTAGTTAATGGGCTGGTGGAAAGCGGTGGTGATGTCAAGCCAAGTCAACAGAGAGAATACATCTTAAAAGAGCTTCGTGCCAACGATGTGGATCGACCAAACGATGTTCTTGCCTCAACATCGACAGCACTAATTCGCATGAAGACTTATGCGAATCCGGGAGTCGCTCGGGGTGAAACGTCGGATGTACTAATTGAACTTTCTGATCAGTGCGAGGCTACCAGTCTTCGAAACGGATGGTTAATGCCCTCGAGAATCATGGAGATGCAATTTCTCGGTAGCCAGACTCGGACGAGCGATGTGAAAGCGCGAGCAACAGGTCCGCTGTTAATTCTGCCTGCAAGCATCACCAAGGAAGACTCGATGAATCTTACTCGAGCGGTTGTGCTAGGCGGAGCCAAGATGGTAGAGAGTCGAAAATTCGGTTTGCGATTAAAAGAAACCGTGCGACACGCCACCACATCAGCCGCCATTAGCCGTGCTATCAATGACCGTTATTTCTTTCGTGAGGGCTCAGAGCGAAAAGGAGTGGCGGACTCCAAGAACGATAGTCTGATTATGTTGGATGTTCCCGGCAAATATCGTTGGGACGTTCAGCACTATACCGATGTCCTCCTTGCGCTCGTGTTCCTCGAAGACAATCAGGAACGGGAATCGCGTATTCAAAGTTGTGGCAAGCGGATGAACGAACCCACGATCGCCCGTCAGGCATGTTTAGAGCTAGAGTCCATGGGAAAAGATGCGATTCCAGTTTTAGAAAAAGGTTTGAAATCGCGCGATCAGGAACTTCGCTTTTATTCTGCTTACTCACTTGCATATCTCGACCAACCCTCTGCAGCCCCGGTGCTGGCGGAGCTTGCAAAGTCAATTCCCGAATTCCGCCCTCTATGCTTGGTCGGGTTGCAAGTGCTCGACCACTTCAGCGCAAAAGATCAGTTGGAAATGCTTCTTCAGGACGCCGAGCCAGAGACTCGCTATGGAGCAGTTATCGCGTTACAAAACCGAAATTCAAGAGACGCGATCGTTCGAGGGCAAGAGGTCGGTGATATTCTGAGCGTCGTTTCGATTCCCAGCTCGATCCCTTTGGTAGCCGTTTCGCTGGAGAAACGCCCCGAGATTGCGATTTTTGGAGAGAGTCCAGCAGTGAAAATGCCAGGATACTTTGAAGTAAATCCGAGGCTCACGATGCGGCGCGAAGATAACGGACAAATTCATATTGTCCGCTTCCAAAAAGGTGATGAAGACTTAGTCGCAAGAACTGCTCCAGATTGTATGAGCGTTTTTGAAGGCATTCGTGCAGTGGGCGGAACCTACAACGATGTTGTGGTATGGCTAGCTGAAGCAGAACGCCAAAATTGGATAGAGGTCCCAATCAAATTCAACCCTCGACCTACCGCTGGAAGAACCTACTATCGCAACAAGGCTGGCTCTAGCTCAGACTCACATAAAGGAGATTTCGTCGTTAACGAATCGAAAGATGAATCGAAGCGTAAGTGGTGGTTTTGGTGACCTGCTCTATTCGATTCACCATGAACCCGTTCATCATGAACTAGTTGGCTAAAGCTAATGCCTGCGAGTCAATCCTGTCGATCGAAGGCTCGTTGCTCGGTCGATCGACGGCGTCTTTAAAACGTGTCGCTCGCTCTACCTGACCATCCATTACCAACAAGCTTGCAAGGATTTGAAACTCTGGCTTGCGACCATTGGGTTTCGTTAAAGCCTTCAATGCGATTTGATTCATCAGGCCGTCCATTGATGCTTTAGGCAGCGTGGCTACGAAAGCTCGAATGGATCCTCCAGGTAAGTCGCTTCCTTTGGGGTCGGCTCTATATTGCTTTGCTAACGCTAAATATTCAAGCACTTCCGAAGACTCGGCATTGTTCATTGCAGCAAGTACTGCCATCCGAGTATAAAAATGTCCTGGCAGATCCGTTTGTGTTGTCATTAACTGCTTTCCGGCTACGAATCCCTCGGCGGATCCACCTTTTTGGGACATCTGGTCGATCAGACCAATCGCCTCTTGTGCCCAACCTGTAGACGGCGCGTATGCGACCTTCGCAACGTTCGCTTTGGTCGCGATGCTCCCGAGCGGTATGGAAGGCTGGTAGATAACTGGCGTCGCGCGGTACCGAATTCGTTGATAGCAAATGGGGCTGTAGACAATTGGTGGGCAAACCGCAGAATTCCATAGAAATGGGGAGTGACCGTAGCCACCGTAAAAACCCGAGCAATGAGGAAATCCCAAACCAAAGTTGAAGCCTGAATAGCTGGTGAACGAATAAGAAGGGAAGCAAGAACCCATGCGATGAAATCCGCCACCCATTCCGTAGCTTCCCCAGGTACCGCCTATCGATGTCGCGCCTCCCCAACCGCAGTTGCTGTAAGCCCCATACCCCGCGAACAACGGACCATGAGCATGAGCCTTAGCGGCAAGAGGAAGTATGGTGACTGCAACCGATAAAAGAGCAAACTTTAAAATACCATTACCGTATCGACTCTTTGACATGATTTCGTCTCCTCCAGGTTTCGATCGTGCGCACACCTTCCTAAGCTTACCATGAGGTAGCTGGACTTGGCAATTATTTTTTCGCTGGCATAAACTGCCTGAGATATCGAAAGCTTTGTCGAAGAGATTCTTTTCGTAATTCCAGTGACCCTTCGTACGATCGGTCTTCTACCTCCACGCAAACGCATCCATGGTAATCAATATCGCCAAGTGCTGCCAAAAATGCCCCCCAATTAATCTCTCCCAATCCAGGAAGTTTTGGCGAGTGAAAGTCATTTGGGTTAGCAAGAATTCCGCAATCGTTAAGTCGTCGACGATCAATCCGAGCATCTTTGGCGTGGATGTGAAATATTCGGCTCGCAAACTCGTTGATTGGGAGGAGGTAGTCCATGTGCTGCCAAATCATATGAGAGGGGTCGTAGTTCAGCCCCAAGTTGAGCGAGCCAATATCGTAGAATAGACGCCTCCAGATGTTTGGCGAAGTTGCAATGTTCTTTCCACCTGGCCATTCGTCTTTTGAAAAAAACATAGGACAATTTTCAATCGCGATCCGGACACCCTTGGACTCTGCAAGCTCTACAATGGGTTTCCAGGTCTTCAGTAGGCGAGGCCAATTTTCATCGACACTTTGCTTTGGGTTTCGCCCGATAAACGTCGTCACGGTTGATAGCCCTAGGCGGGGTGCAGCTTCGATGAGTCGGCAAAGATGTGTAACCGCAGCCGTCGACTCGGCTTCATCGGCCGACAAACAATTCGGGTAAAACCCCAATGCACTGATAGCAATCCCAGAAATCTGAACCACTTTTTCTACCTTGGCAATCGAATTGTCGTTGAACTCCATTAAATCGATGTGCGTAACACCTGCATACCGACGCTCCGCCTTACTTGGAGGCCAGCACATGACCTCAACAGACGAGTAGCCGATTTCAGCAGCCAAATCCATGATGGAGGAAAGCTCTAGGTCGGGAAGAATTGCGGAGTGAAATCCGAGCTGCATCATTTGATATTTTCCTTCATTGATAAACTCTACACACAATAACAGCCCGGTAGGACTGATCCATTCGTCGATGATTGAGCGTTACCCAATCCCATTTCATAGTTTCATCGAATCACGCACTTCCGAAATTTTACACCAATTTTTCGGGGGTAAGTTCACTTCCGGCGACTAGTCTGGCATACCATTTGTATCACGAATCAAAAGGTTGCTCGATTCCCTGCCACTTCCGAAGGAATAATAAATGAATCAATCAATTAACCTGCGCAACGGCTCCACCCGTCTATCCATTTTGATGCTTGTAGGTGGCTTTGTTGGTGTGCTCGGCATGTCCATGTCGCAATCGGCACGAGTCGCCGCTCCAAGTGTATCCTACGCACAACAAGTTGCTCTAGCAGAAGTATCTCAAGTCGGTCTCGATTCACAAGCGATGGCGAGCCCTGACCAACTGTCCTCTGCGTTCCGAAGTGTTGCAAAGACACTTAGGCCTGCTGTGGTCAGTATTCAAGCAGTGATCGAGACAAAGCCTGCCGCAGTTGTTCGCCGAGGTGGACGCAACGGACCTCAACAACTTCCTCCTGGTATTCCGCCTGAGTTCCGCGAGTTCTTCGGCGGAGATGCATTCGGATCCCAAATGCCCGGTGAGGACGATGACAATCAAGGGGCAGGGCCACGCGGTCGGCAAGGCGGTGGTCTTGGCTCAGGTGTGATCGTAAGTCCTAACGGCTATATTTTGACGAACAATCACGTTGTTGATGGTGCGAGCAAACTAGAAGTCCGCCTAAGTGACGATCGCAAATTTGAAGCAAAAGTTGTTGGAACGGACCCCAAGATTGATATTGCTGTTCTTAAGATTGAAGCCAGTGGCCTTCTCCCGGCCCGAATTGGTGATTCCGCTGTCATGGAAGTCGGAGATTGGGTTATTGCAATTGGCAGCCCTTTCGGGCTTTCGCAAACAGTCACCACGGGCATCATCAGTGCAACACATCGCGAAGAAGTTGGCATTACACATTACGACGACTTTTTGCAAACCGACGCGGCTATCAATCCGGGAAACAGCGGCGGTCCTCTATTGAACCTTCGCGGAGAAGTCATCGGAATCAATACGGCGATTGCTTCTCAAGGAGGTGGATTTAACGGGATCGGGTTTGCAATCCCGTCGAACGTAGTCAACTATACGCTACAAAGCATCTTGAAGAATGGCAAAGTTGTTCGAGGTTTTATCGGAACGCAAATCGGTGATATGAACGAGGAACGGGCCGAGCAGCTTGGTCTTCCAGCTTCGACCGAAGGTGTCTACATCGAATCAGTATCCAAAGGTGGCCCTGCCGAAAAAGGGGGTGTGAAACCAGGGGACATTGTTCAGTCGGTCGATGGAGAGAAAGTCTCCGGAGCCTCTAAGCTACGACGCCAAGTCGCTAGTATACCTCCTGGCAATACGGCTAACTTCGAAGTTCTACGCGATGGAAAGATGGTGTCACTTCAAATAACGATCGAAGAACAAACCGACCAGAAGCTAGCCATGCTCTCCGGCGAAGGATCTGTTGACGCCCTTGGCATTACGCTTGAGAAAATCTCTCCTCAGATCGCATCCGACTTTGGGCTGGATTTAAATTCCGGTGGAGTTGTTATCAAGGAAATCGAAAGCGGAAGTCCTGCTGCCAAAGTGGTTCAAGTTGGTGAAGTCATTCTCGAAGTCAATGGTATGAGCGTCTCCAGCCCTGAAGACTTTAAAGTCGCTGTTGGTAGAAGCAGCAAAGTCATTCGAATGGTCGTTCGAAATGCGACATCGACTAGAATGGTAATCATCAAATAAGAGACCGTCTTTAAGTCGTCATCTATTTTAAATGAAGCGGTATGTCGTGATGCCGCTTCATTGCATAGATGGGCGTCCTCTCAACAAGCCTTGCGATTACTCACTCGTGGTGAATCCGATTTAATGCCTCATAGATTTCGGGCGAATGAAGCCCGATCTGAGCAATCATTTGCGCGCCACGAAAATTCGAGCCGGCTGTATGTCGATTGGGAACCGAGATAACATGCGCTTTCGCGGCGACTCCGGCGGAGGTACCAATCGCGCTGTCTTCCAAAACTAACATGCGTTCAGGAGTTGTATTCATTCGCAGTGCAGATGCTTGATAGATATCCGGATATGGCTTTCCATTGGTAACATCCTCGGCCGTAATTACAAAGTCGACGCGACCAAGAATCCCAACCATCGTTAGGGCTCTTTCAGCAAATATACGGCGCGAGCTAGTGGCGACGCATCGAGGCAATCCCAGGCAATCTAACTGATCGATCAAATGGATTGCTCCAGGCATCACTTCGAGCCGCGTGGGGAGAATCGCTTCGAAGATCTCATCTGATTCGCTTTGAAGCGTTAACCAATCTTCCGTGAGTCCTTCAGCTTCGATCAGGACCGCATAAGCCTTTGGAGCAGGAAGTCCCATCATCGCTTGACGAACCGCATCGCGGTAGGTCTTCCCCCGTCTCCTCATCAGTTCTTCACCAACGATCTCGTACAAGTCTTCCGTGTTCAATAGCAGGCCGTCCATGTCCAATGCGACAGCTTGTATCCAACGCGCATAGGTCGATTCTGATTCTTTCAATCCTAAGTCCGCCATTGAGGTTGTGACATTGCTTGAACGTCTGGATGTGGAAACCCCAGTGATTTGTCGACCATGTTTAGTAACGGTTTCTTTGCCAAATACCTTCTGAGATTTTCACATGCCAACTTCGTCGAATCATCGACACGATTGGCTGCTTGAGCACCGACGTGTGGAGTGATGATAATGTTAGGCATGCTCCATAAGGGACTGGTTTTTGGAAGCGGTTCAATGTCCGTTACATCTAAACCAGCACCAGCTAGATGCCCACTCTCTAGCGAAGCAACCAAGTCTTGTTCGTTCACGCACGAACCGCGAGCGACATTAATCAGCAGTCCCCCTTTGGGCATTGCTTCAAATACTTTGCGATCGATCCATTGATGAGTCGAATCATTCAAGGGAAGTGTTAAAATCAAGATGTCGGATCTAGCTGCCAATGTCAAAAGCCCGTCGGGAGGTCCTAGAAAATCTACTTCTTGAGGCTTCGAGACGGGATAATAGTCAATCGCGGAAATTCGAGTTCGAAACGGATGAAGGACCTGAACAAGTCGACGTCCATTGCCGCCAAGACCTACAATTCCAATTCGCTTGCCGTGAAGATCGCCCGTTGGCTGCCTGATAAACTCCCTCTTTTCAGCCTGCCGAAAAAAGACAGGAAGGCCTCGCAGAAGGCCCAATAACAAGGCAAGCGTCTGTTCGGCGACCTGATCCGCAAAGAGTCCGGATGCGCTACAAACAGTAATGTCCGAATCAATTACTGACGGAACCAAACAATGATCCAGTCCGGCCGCTGAAGATTGGATGAATTTTAAGCGTCCCTGTTGCACGACGGATTCCCAGTCGACGGGGACCTTCGCATGGCCAACAAAAATATCTGCATCAAAAATGGATGACCCAATCCCTTCTTGGCCTGCGTTGATAAGATTGCATGTCGGTGCAGCAGTTTGGAGCCACTCAAGGTGTCTTGGCAACACGGGATAGCAAATCACAATATTATGCGACACCATAAACTTACTCGTAGGGATTTAGTTCTTAGTAGAATATCTAGCTGAGAGTAACTAGCTGACAATGAAAATGACGAGTTGGAATTGATATCAGCTTTCGAACTGCTATGGTGCTTAAAACAGAATTCCCGTCAACGCTCAATCCGCAAAAGCTTTAAAGATATTTTGAATGAATTTTCTACGACAGTACCTAAAAGACTGTCGCCTCAGTCGGGATTGGCTTAGCGAACCTGCTGGCCCGATAGACGTTCTTTCCGTTGCTTGGCCACTTATTCTTTCGACTGGATTGTTTTCGATAACCATCTTCGTCGATCGAATGTTCCTTTACGCCTATTCAGATCGTGCCGCTGCGGGTGCGATGGGTGCTGGGACGATGTTTTGGGCAGTCACATGTATGCCCGTCGGGATCTTTGGGTTTACCAGTACGTTTGTGGCTCAGTATATTGGAGTCGGAAGGATGGATCGCGCGATGCGGTCTGTCATACAAGGCATTCTACTTGCGACAGCAACAGGTCCCCTTCTCTTTCTGCTGGCTTGGCAAGCTCCCGCTTTCTTCGCCATGTTTCACGAGCCTGAGTTGGTCGACCCTGAGGCGAGTTACTTTCGCTGGGTCTCCGTCGGCGCTTGGGCAACGATTGTGACAGCACCTCTGGTAGGGCTGTTTGCTGGGACCGGTCAAACTCGAATTCTGTTGTTCTGTGATTTTTTGGTAACGATTCTGAACGCGCTGTTGGACTATCTCTTAATCTTTGGAGCCTTAGGTTTTCCACGACTGGGAATTGTGGGGGCCGCACTTGCCACATCGATTTCCTTATGTGTGAAATTGGTCCTGCTCCTGATAGCTGCAAATCGGCTTTCTTGGCTTGCTAACTCAGGCAAAAACTCAGGGGGCAATCTAGGGCGAGTCGGATTGTTTTCCGAACCCTGGAGGTTGGATTGGGAAATTTCAACGCGTTTACTTCGTTATGGTTGGCCAGCAGGAATCTCCACGTTAGCGGAGGCGATAACGTTTTCAACGATCATGTTAGTCGTTGGACAGCTAGGGGAGAAAGCCATGGCAGCCACCACGCTAGCATTAGGAGTCAATATGCTCGCTTTTATTCCAATGATGGGACTCGGTATCGCGATCGGTGTTTTAGTCGGCCAGTACCTAACCAGTGGAAGACTGGAGCTCGCCAAGAGAACTGTTCGTTCTGGGCTGATCATATCGATGACCTACTCAGGAATCTTTGCAGTGCTTTACGGAATATTCCCAGAGCAAGTGATTGCCGTTTACAGCTTTGGAACTGAGGCAAATCGCTTTGACGAAATGAAAGACATTGTGATCCCGATCCTTTGGTTTATAGCCGCGTATTGTATCTTCGACGGAATTCAAATTGTTTTCGTCGGAGCGTTGAAAGGTGCTGGCGACACTTCGTTTGTGTTGATTGGTCACTTCCTGAGCGGGTTTCTTACAATCGGGATGGGCAAAGTACTTGGCGATTATCTCTATGGTGGAGGTGGCTTGTATTGGTGGTGGGGCGTGATGACTGCATGGGTGATCGTCATGGCAGTTATCTTTTCTGCAAGATACCTACAGGGCGGCTGGCAAAGTAAACGCGTTATCGAGCCAGAACTGATTTAGGCGAGCCGCAGATAAAAAACACCAAACCCGGCGATAGAGAGTGGCTTTTTCATTCCTCCCCTCGCCTTAGCGACTTTTTGGCCAGCACCAAAGCGTCCAGCAGGCGGCTGCGACAATCCACCAAGGCCAATCACCAAGTGTTTGCCAGAGTCCATCACGTGAGTCGAGGTAGGGTCTTGCAACGATCGTTCCAGATGAAAGACGTTTTGTTACGGCAACGCGATGACCGGATCCATCGATCCATGCGGATAGCCCCGTGTTTGCGGCAATCAACATAGGACGCCGATTCTCGACAGACGCCAATGTGGCGCAGGATAGATGGTGATCGAGAATTGAGGAGCCACGAAACCATCCATCGTTCGTTAGATTGATCATCACAGTTGGATCTCTGCCGGCAGCTTTGGACTCGACCACAGCACGACGATTTAGATGCGGCAAAACATTCTCAAAGCAAATCGTAGGAGCTAATTGCACACCCTTACCCAAGTCAAATGTTTGTGACGAATCGCCCGACGAGGCTGGAGCCATTCCAAGCAACGAGTATAAAAATGGAAACCAATCCCCAAACGGAATGTACTCGCCAAACATAACAAGATGGCGCTTCGCATAGTATCCAGCGCGTTTGCCGTCCCGATTACACCAAACGGCCACATTCAAACGCTCCAATTGATTTTTACGAACTCTCAGGAGGTCATTTCCTACAATCAAATGTGGCGATTGTGGCTTACTCGAATCATTATCAGGAAGTGCTTTTAGCTCTGACGAGAAGGTTGAAGAGACAGCTTGCTGGACGAGTTCCGTCTTTACCTTGAACTGATGAGCAAGCTCTGTAGACAAATTGTACATCGCTAATTTATCCATGCCTTGAGCTGCCCATACGGATGGGACTTCGCATCCAGGTTCTAAGTCCAAGATCGGGTGGTCCGCCGTAAAGACAGACTCAGGCCAAATCACTAAATCCAACTCCGGATTGGTCTCTCGAATCTGGTTCGTGAGTGTTAAGTAACTCTGCCACGACAGAGCATTTCGTTGAGGATTTGCTTCAAAAAGCGTTGGCGAGTTTTCTTGAACTAATGCCACTGAAAGTAGTGGTTTCGCTGCACGATCGATTTCGTGCGGTGGTTTGACTGTTAACAATCCATAGCTTACCCAACCAGCGATACAGATGACGGGAAACATGAATTCAGAAAGTGCTAATGTTTTACGCGAGGTAGCAACGAAAGGCATCCTGTTGTATAGCTGATAGAGTAAAGCTCCAGACACTACGATCATCGCACTGACTCCGTAGCCACCGAAATGGGCAGCAATTTGCAGTAGGACTGGTTGATGAACGAGCGTGTGCCCCAGAAGGCACGCCGAGAATCCAGTCACAAAGTAACCCCGAAACAACTCCCAAGTGACCCAAGCAAACGGCAATGTGATCTGCCACGGAATTTTCCAAGTGTGAATCAGCTTGCGACATGTACCGACCCAGAGTGGAATATAGACTCCGCAGTAAAGCCCGAGTGCGATCCACCCTGCATACAATGGCCAGTATGCAAGTCGAATACCTTGAAGAAGAGCAAGCCACAGCAAAGAGCTGCAATACCAAAGCCATCGATATTCTTTGGACGACAAACCCTCTTCGCGAAGAATCGTTGGAACAAACAACGCAATCGACACAAACGCGAATGGCCAGCAGCAGACAGGTGGGAAGGCTAACCAAAGAAAAAAGCAAGCGAGAGCTATTTGTCCTCGAAAGCTAAATAAGCGATTCAATTGTGATTCGTCCGTGAAATGAGTGACCTGTCTCGGCTTACAATTCGCTTCAAATTTTCGTTAAGTATCTATACCAGGCGAATAGCGAACTAATTTTACTGTAAATCGACTACCCTGTCCTACTTGGCTTTCAATAGTGACAGTTCCGCCAATCGCAACAACAAGGTTTTTTACAATCGCAAGGCCAAGCCCTGTTCCCCCCGTGTCGGAACTACGAGCCTTTTCAACACGATAAAATCTCTCGAAGATTCGTTCGTGATCGTCTTCAGGAATTCCTATTCCGTTATCCTCGACAGCGACCATGAAGTGGTCTTGATAAGGTTCCATGTGCACGCGAATGTGCCCGCCGCGCGGCGTATATCGAATTGCATTTCCAAGTAGATTGTTGAAGATTGTTTGCAGAGCATCGTCGTTGCCCATGACCAACCAGTTATCGGAAGGCTGTTCAAAATTCGGTTTTGAAAAATCGATATCGATCACTTTAGAAAGCCCAATCGCGCGATGTTGCTTCACGCACTGATCGAGTATCGGGATAATGGCCGTGGGTAACGTCGAGATTCCATCAGGCTCTGATTGTAGTCTTGCAAGTCTCAATAGGTCATGGATCAAGTTGTCTAGCCGTTCGGCTTGGTCTGAGATGCTTTGTACGAATCGACGGTTTGCATCGGGATCTTCGAGCGCTCCCATTAGCAATGTCTCTGCGTATGCACGGATGGCAGCCAAAGGTGTTTTGAGCTCATGAGAGACGTTTGCGGTAAAATCCCTTCGCATGGCCTCAAGTTTTCGTAGTCGAGTTTCATCACTAACCAAAACCAGTACTCCTGGCGCGGCCCCATCGGCCGTCAAAGGAGAAGCACGCAACCGTAGCACCTGGTTACCAGCCTGCCGAAGCATGGACGATCCCATTGCATTTATCTCGACTTCTAGCTCGCTTAACCGCCCGGTATCGCGAACTTCTTGCACTAAAGCAATGATCTTTGGATTTCGAATAAGTTCGACGAGAGGACGTCCAGGCGTTGGCCGTCCAGTGATATTCAACAATTCCTTTGCAGCGTGGTTAACAAGCAATAAATGCTGAGATTCATCCAGTGCTAAGATCCCCACCATGGTGGAACGAAGGACTGTTGCGACACGAGCTTCATCGCTTTGAAGCCTATTCATACGATGATCGATCTTGGAAAGCGATGCACTAAGTCGCTGAAAAACATCTTCGAGCGTGTCGAGATATCCGCTCGAATGTAGTGGTGGTAAACGCCTATCCTCACCTTGTGACTCAAACGTTTCGTTCCAATCGCCTAATCGATCGGCAATGTCATCCAAACGAACGGCAAACGAAGATCGTGACCACCAAAGCACCGACGCGCCAAAAAACCAGAGAAACAATGCTGAACACCAAACTCCTACAAGACTGTACAACACGATCGAAAGAGAGACGCCGACGACTATCCATATACTCAACTGCTTAAACAACGAAGGTTGTAAATCATTCCATCGATTCATAACTTTTAGCTGCCGTGCTTTCAATCAAAAAGGCGATTGCCGGATGCTCGCATTGAATCACGAATCTGTCTTGCTTGATTTGCAGCTTCGGTACCGCTATCGGCTAAGCATGTTAAGTGCCCCATTTTACGCCCGAGTCGCGCATCTTCTTTTCCGTAAAGATGGAGGAATGCATTAGGTTGAGAGAATGCGGCTTCATACCGGGGATTCCCTACGCTCCAAACATCACCCAGTAGATTTGCCATGGCAGCAGGCTTTATAAGGCTGGTGTCACCCAACGGAAGGTTGCATACCGCCCGTACTTGTTGCTCAAACTGGCCTGTACGACATGCTTCCATGGTTAGGTGCCCTGAGTTATGAGGACGTGGCGCGAGCTCATTGATCATAAGGTCGCCCGACTTGGATATGAAGAACTCGATGCACAAAAGGCCGATGCAATCGATGGATTCGATCACTCCACGCGCAATCGATTCCGCCTCACTTGCAATCGCCGCGTATTGATCAGGCACGGGACAGGTCGACACATCGAGGATGTGATTGGAGTGTTCGTTGTAGAACATCGGATAGACGGCGACCTCCCCACGAGGCGACCTCGCGACGAGCATGGATACTTCAGCTTGAAAGTCAATCAACTTCTCAGCGATCACAGCGCTCGGACCAAGTAACTCGAAAGCTGCTATCGCTTCCTTCATCGAGTTAACCTTGCGTTGCCCTTTCCCGTCGTATCCCCAAAGAGCCGTCTTCAGGACCATGGGAAAACCGAGTTCCTGACCTGCGTGCTGTAGATGGTCAGTCGATTCGACTCCAACGAAAGGAGTCACTGAAAAACCAAAGTTTCGGAGTGTCGTCTTCTCGCGAATGCGATGCTGTGCGATTTCCAAGACATGAAACCCCGGTCTAATAGAGACGACTTCTGCTGCTCGTGCGACGGCATCGAGCGGGATGTTTTCAAACTCCAGCGAGATAACGTCGACGGACTCTGCAAATCGCCGCACGGCCTTCGGATCTTCATAGTCGGCTAGTATCGTTTCTTGGGCAACTTGACCTGCAGGACTACCTTGATCCGGAGTAAATACCACGACCGTGTAACCCAGACGCTGGGCTGCATGCGCAAACATCCGCCCAAGCTGACCACCACCAAAAATTCCAAGCCGTGCCCCAGGTAAAATCATCGATTGGTCTTTAGCCTGAGAGTCTGCACTCGTATTCATATTTGAAGAGCCGGACTGCCCATCCTAGATTTCTAGAGAGTTGATTCCGTAGCTTGGCTTGCTCGATCAGAAGCGTATTGTTGCAACATAGTCGTTAAAACTGATGAACCGATTGCGAGAATTCTAACGGCCATTAGTCCCGCATTGGTGGCACCCGCATTTCCGATAGCCATCGTCGCAACGGGCACGCCCCCCGGCATTTGAACAATGCTTAAAAGTGAATCAAGTCCTTGCAGAGCAAGACTTTGTACTGGCACTCCTACGACAGGAAGTGAAGTCATCGATGCTACCATGCCAGGTAAATGAGCCGCTCCTCCTGCGCCAGCAATGATTACTTTCAGTCCGCGATCGCGAGCCGTCGAGGCATACTCTACCATCCATTGGGGAGTTCTATGTGCGGAGACAATTCGCTTTTCGTACGCGATTCCAAATTGGTCTAACACGTCGCAGGCGAGCTTCATCGTTCCCCAGTCGGACTTCGAGCCCATGATGACGCCCACTTGCAAATCTTTGGCAACCAAGTGTTCCGACTGAGAATCTTCAAATGACGTGTCAGCAAGATTCGTTTTGTTTTGCAAGGTAGACAATAGAACTCATTGATCTTTCTAAGAAATTATCCTGAAATAAATTCCCTGATTGTTCAATTACTAACACGCGGCGCAAGCTCATGAATCTTGACCCTTAAGCTGATTCACTAGCTTGCGATGCGTGTTGGTATTGGGTACGTATTTCAGGACAGCAACTAAAGGTGATTTGCTTGGTAAGCCAAAAATCAAATATGTAAAAAATACTATGCAGTAAAGATTATATCACGAGTACGCGGAATGCGTTAAGATGAGAGCCGGAGTTTGGATGATTATCCTGCTACTTTTGAGAGAATGTCGAGCCGTAGCAGTCCGGTTCTCATGATGTTACCTAGCCTTTCGGTGTTTTATTTACGGAATGATCGAAAATGACAACAGCTAATGCCATGCGTTCGATGAGGTTTGCCGTCGGTGAAGACTTAGTTTCGCTCCATATCGCCGACAATACGACAGAAGTTGCTGATTGGTCGGTCGAGGATGCGATTGACCTTCGTCACGAAGTTTTTAAGGCTTTCAAACAACCAGTCGAGTTTCCTGAATTAGCTCTCGCGATCGTTGAAGGGGACTCGGTTGCCATTCCAATCGAGCCGGGCGTTCCTCAGGCAGAACAGTTGCTTGAATATGTAATGGAGTACCTAGTTGAACATGGTGTCGTTGCAAGCCTGATTACAGTTCTCGTTTCGCATGACCATGCAGATATTGTTGATTCGTTGGCAAAGCGATTGAGTCACTCCGCTGGCGGGGAAGTTGCTGTGCGATATCACCGCGGCGACGATGCCGAATCGATGGGGTATCTTGCGGCTGCTAGTGGAGCGGATGCAATCTATGTTGACCGCGCACTGCTCGAAGCGGACGTGGTGCTTCCCATTACGGTTGCCAGAGACATTGACGCTTGGGCTCACGCTGGACTCTACGGAATCGTGCCCTGGTTCACCGACTCCAAAACCCAAAGTCGATGGAAACACGACTGTGCAACCGATAGTCACGCAAACAAAGAGAAACGTCTGCGCGCCGCAACCGAGGTTGCTTGGCTGCTCGGTATTCAGCCGGTCCTGGCTGTTGTGCCCGGCCCACAGGGTCTTATCGATAGCCTTTTCTTCGGCAAGGTAGACTCCGTAGAACAGTCTATCGCGGAAGCCGTTAGGCCGCGTTCACTGCCTGTCATCGAGGATCACTTTGATCTAGTCGTCGCGAGCATCGATGGCGATAACGACCAGCAAACATGGGAAAATGTCGCTCGCGTTCTGTACATGGCGGAGAACTATGTTTCGGAGACGGGAAAAATTGCGGTTATCACCAACCTACAAACCAAGCCCGGACCACCCTTCCGCTGGCTCGCCGGTATTGAAGAGTCTGATTCGGTGGAGCAACATTTGCTAAAAAGCCATCACCCGCATGCGCTCGCTGCAATAGAAATCCTTCGATCCCGCTCAAAACACGTCGTCTACTTATTAAGTAAACTGCCACGCGAGATTGTTGAGGAGTTGGGTATTGGCTCGATGGTTGATGTCGACGAATTGGAACATGTCATCGCTTCCAGTGAATCGTGCTTAGTCATTAGTGGTGCACAGCATCGTTGGACCTCGAAGCGATCGACTATTCCGAAGTCTTGATTTTTGATCTGGCCTAAGCCAGCGGAACGACTGACAACTACTTTGTTCGACGAACCGCTTCAACTAGTAAAAAATTTTCCCCGCGGTATTCGGTTGCTTTGCCGCTGACGATCCAGGAAGGTGTGTTCACCTCCTCTGTGATGACTTGGTGAACTCGTTGAAGCATCAGATTTTCAAGGCATCGAAACATTCGCCCCGATTCGCTATCCACAAATTGAATTCTATCTCCCGACAGCTTGAATTGTCCTACTTGATCGGGAAGCACAGCCCCCTCGCGAATCGACTGGGGCTTGGGCGCAACCACAGACCTTTCGTCCGCGTGCGACCGGTTGGAATTCAACATTCCGTCCCGATTGGACGAGTTTGCTACGATCGCCAAAGCGACCGTAAGCATTACTACCCAAGCCCCTGGACTTCTTGCTGCGCGTGTGAAAACAATCAACTGAATGGACCTCTAGGTTAGGTAGCTATTGACGTTTTGGCATAGCAAGTGCGTGAAGCCCGATGACTCCACCCGCTGAAATCAACGCCCAACCTAACCATGGTGGTAGTTGAACGATCTTCTTCGGTGTTTGTGCAACGCTCATGTACATGTCGGTAAGGCCACTGTTACTCGCGATTTGTGACTGTTTCGCAAAACGGTGCAAAGCGCGTGTGGATTGCTCGCTAAGCACGAAAGACTCGACCATTCGGAACTGAATACCGACGAAGAAGAGAACCACGCCTAACGCGAAGTATCGATTTCGATCCCACTCCATTGAACTATTCCCGTTAACAAGCGGCTTGTCGTGATGAGGTACATTTTTTGTATCGAACATCACAGCAATTTAAGGCCATAAAAAAGGAAGGGCTTTAGATGATTCGCATCGTCCTGATTATTTTCTCAAGTGTTACAATCCGACTGGCCGATACAACCAGCAGAGTCCTTGTCTCCTTCCTCGCAGCGATGAGCCTGTCATGCCCAAAACCATGTCAAACGAGATGCAATTTTTCGCGTTGGTCGCTGTTGGAATGGCAGCTTTGATTGGTTCCAGCACGGGTTGCCAAGTCTCGGTTGCAGGCCAAACGCTTCCAAGCCCTTATTATCTGGATGATGATATTCAGTACTTCCCGACCGGCCCCGAGAATAAGCTAGCAAATGAAACCGCTGCGTTGAAGAAAGCTCGCGAAGAAGCAAAACTACGACGCTAAAACTACCCTCCTGTCGGTAACAGACAATCTTCGATGAAGACTAAGTCGTCAAAGATCAGCCTATTGGGTATTGATCTTTTCCTGCAAGACCTCAACGGCTTTCGCGAGTTGAAGGTCGTCGACAATCGAGGGGTCGGGGGGAGTCCCAGCTTCGTCGCTTGCCAGGGTTCGTTCGCTAGAAGTATCGAATGCGTTGCTGCGTCGACGTAAGCGTTCGAATGCTTTCTGTTTTTGATCATCAGTAAATTCGACTGACATCCCTTCATCAGGTTGAACACCCCACGTATCCGTTTCTTTCGCATCTTTAGGGCGATGGATGTTTCGGCCACTGGGAGGGTAGTAATGTGCTGAGGTCAACCTTAGCGCTGCGTTACCGCCTTCAACTTGTACCACGTTTTGGACAGAGCCTTTCCCAAAACTACGCTCACCGATGATCGTCGCTCGGTGGAGATCTTGTAAGCAACCTGCTGTGACTTCGCTAGCGCTAGCCGATTCGTGATTAATTAGCACAATCATCGCAACGCTCATTGGTATTTCGACCCCCAAGTTTGCCTTCCGAGTCGATTCAGTAACTCCGAATCGTCCCACAGTAGAAACGATCGTTCCCTCGTCCAAGAACATATCGCAGAGATCCGTTGCCGTCGGTAGCAGACCACCCGAGTTATCTCTCAAGTCCAGAATCAACCCTTTTGCTTTCTCGCGAACGTTCCGGAGCGCCTTCGAGAGCTCCGCAGTGGTTTTTTCGCCGAAAATTTCGACACGAATGTAGGCGATCGACGGATCTGCCTGCATCATGAATTCCCAGCTACCATCTGTATTGCGATGGTCGCCCGTGACGGATTCGGTTTCGATGACCGCTCTCTCAATCGTCATTGACAATGGGTCGGCAACGTCGGCCCTAAGTACTGTCAACTGAACCGATGTTCCAGGCTTTCCTCGGAGCCTCCTGCTGGCATCTTGAACGTCCATTCCAACGACCGTTTGCCCATCAATCGAATCGATTTGGTCACCTGGTAGAATCCCAGCCTTCGCAGCTGGGGAGCCATAAATCGTGTTGACAATGCGTAGTCTACCGCGTTCTCGTGGAGGCTCAATGACAATGCCCAGGCCTCCGAATTCTTGAGATAGCTGGACTTGAAAGGCACGGAATTGTTCGGCAGGAATATAACTACTGAAAGGATCGAGCGAGTTTCCGATTCCACTCATTGCGGCTTTGTACAATTGGCGACGGTCCACAAGTTCCACATAGTTCTGCTCGATCATGTCGATTGCAAAACCGATGTCACCTAGTCCTCGTGTGCGGTGTGCTTGGATTGCACAAATCATACAGACGAAGACAACCGATGTGAGAATTCGCCAGTTTCGATAAGTCATGATCCAATCTGCGATTCTTGAATTTGGGGTAATACGGTCCGAGAGTTGAGTGTTGGTTCTCTCGCCAGAGCATTTGTTGTTTCCAGTGTAGAGAGGGTTTCTTGGCCCGAAAGGTCATCTGACGTCTGGCCTTCGAGGACGATCGTCTGTCGTTCCCGAAGCCGACGCAATTGTCCACAAGCTGCTTGAATCGAGTCTCCTTTACGTTGTCGAAACATGACATTGATGCCGGCATCAACAAGAGTTTTTCGGAAGTCATAGATGGCTTCAGGTCGAGGCGTTTCATAAGGCAGCCCCGGCACCGGATTATAAGGGATCACATTCAACATGGAGATACGACCTCGCAGTAGTCGAATCAACTCGCGAGCACATTCTTGGTTGTCGTTGATATCCTTCAGCAACACATACTCGAACGTCAAACGTCGACCAGTCTTATCAAAGTAGTACTCAGAAGCTTCCATGATTGGAGCGATTCGAATCGACTTGTTGACCGGCACCAGCTTGGTTCGCAACGTATCGTTTGGTGCATGAAGGCTAATCGCGAGATGGTAGGGTGCGTTGGCTTCGGCGAGTTTTCTGATCGCAGGTGGCAGACCGACGGTGCTGATGGTGATACGTCGAGGACTTATACCTAGTCCCAATGACGGGTCCCGCGCCACTTCCAGGGCCTCTAGCACGTTCGATAAGTTCGCTAGCGGCTCACCCATACCCATCATCACGATGTGGCTAAGGCGCTCGGTCGCTGGGATTAGCTTCTGAAGTCGAAGCATTTGCTCGAGAATCTCCCCGCGTGTCAAATTACGTTCGACTCCGTCCATACCGCTTGCGCAAAAAACGCATCCCATCGCGCAACCGACTTGGCTGCTAAGACAGACCGACCGTCGAGGTCCGTCACGCAGTAGAACGCATTCAATACGACCGCCATCGGCGAGCTTGACGAGCAGTTTTTCAGTCCCATCGCTACTTTGCTGGTGGTCAGTCGTTGCCGTAAAGACCGAAAAATGGATATCCAGTTCGTCTCGTAAGGCCTTGGGAAGATTTGTCATTTCCTCGAATGCAACCGCCCTTTTGAGGAAAATCCATTCGAAAATCTGTTTTGCCTGGTAGGTGGGATGATTTCGCGACGCGAGCCAATCGGCGAGCTGGGAAGGTGTTCTGTCGAGAATCGAAATGCGGTTATTGATCATAAGTCATTCAAGTTTAACCACAATTCCTGAATCCGTCTTCCGAATTCGCTTGGCTCTGAGGCTGAAGCACACTGGAGTTTCAAAAAGATGGACGGAAATCTGTATCGACTCGTCCATTGCCGATACGTTATATGAATTCTCTGAGGCGTTTTTTCACCGCGATTTGGAGTACCAACAAATGCAGAGTAACATCAATTTCTTTGGTTGGATTCGTGAAGGGGTTAAGCAGTCCGTACTGCTGGGCGTGAGCGATGCTATCGAGACGATTGGCACACCAGACGACCCGCAAACCATCCACCCGCAAGTTGCCGCACTTATGGCGGTGAACAACAAATCCGCAAACGGACGTGGGACGGTGGTGCAATCCCCCCGTATTCATGCGGAGCCTAGTGTGACATCGACACAGAAAAAACGCTTGGGGAGATCGCTCAAGGATATTCAAACTCCGTCCTAGAAAGACTCTAGGCGCTCACTAGTTATCCGACGAGTTTTTTGGCATATTTGGCAGGCCAATCACGGATTGCATCATGTAGTTCCCTACGCGACGCATTCCTTGCTGCCACATATCGAAGTCATCCCCGAAGACTAGCTCTGGGTCGGCGGGTAACGGGTACCAGAATCCGTCGCGAATTTCTTGCTCCAGCTGCCCCGACTTCCAGGCAGCATGCCCGACGAAAAGCCTATAATGCTTCGGTGGTATTAGTACTAGTTTTTTTAAGTTCTCGACCTGAGCGGCCAAGTAAACGCCGGTTCCATTTCCGGCTTCCGCTAAAGACTCCCGGTCGTGAATAGCAACCACTGGCCCAGAAACAGGGCCACCAAAGTGCAAATGCGAAGGTGGAGAAGCGGTCTTCGAGAGGCCAGATGTCAATTCTTGCCAAAGAGGAGCAACGTCTAGAGTAAATGGACGGTTAAGCATCACTCCAACCGAGTGGTCCTGAACATGTTCAAGAACGAGGCATACGGATCTACCGAAAATGTCATCCTCCAACCGTGGCGTAGCGACCAAAACGGTACCAGATAAATTCATCTTTAAAGGTTGGGAACCTTCGTTTTCGTTGTCTTTTGGAAGTCGATTCATAATTGTTAGACTGTCACGTTGGCAAGCGAATTAACATATAACGCCTCAACAACTGCAAACCGAATGCCAAATCGGTTTAGATAGACTGCCGTGTTGCTCCGTGTGATTCGTGCTAAAACTAAATGTACCTAGATTGTGGACAATCGATGGTGTTTTAGGCCGACTTCGAGGGGAATCTTAAGTTCTACCTTGTTTCGGAGCCGAAACTACGACGTGAAAAGATTTAAACTGCTTACCATCAACTCCCCGTGCTTAATAAACTTCTACCCATTGCGGTCCTCATTTCTGGCGGTGGTACGACGCTGAAGAATCTCATCGACCGTCAGCAGGGGGGCTCGCTTCCAATCGATATTCGACTTGTGATAAGCTCGCGCGTCACTGCGGGTGGGCTGCAGATCGCTCGAGATGCTGGAATTCCAAGCCTTACAATCTCGCAAAAATCCTCTGGCAGCCC
>Ga0105045_10000252_pt1 | contig 35895 bp, 31 predicted proteins | sample MAT02_FD_78089 | JGI IMG/M metagenome (GOLD analysis project Ga0105045, IMG submission 78089) | Freshwater microbial communities from Lake Fryxell liftoff mats and glacier meltwater in Antarctica - MAT-02 (megahit assembly) | ecosystem: Environmental > Aquatic > Freshwater > Ice > Liftoff...
CAAAGAACAAAGTACAAAGAACAAAGAACAAAATCCAAAGACCTTTCCAATGGTCAAAGATTCAAATGCCAATGGACTTCCGCGCGCAAGAAGCGCCAATAGAGACATAGTCAGAGTAGTCGGGGTAGTAGACAGCAAGACCGAGGGCAGAAAAGCCGCCAACCAATATCTGATAGCCCACTTCACTTTGCTCCTGAACACGTGTATACGTCCGCCGGTGACCGCTTTGGCCATCAGGATAGATAAAATCAGCTGTTTTCAAATTGTGCAGCAAAACGCTTACTAATGCATCTATCAAGTTGGGAATTTCAAATCCTGCTCCGCTAACGAGTTTTTCCTGAGTCGCAAAATTTTGATTTCTTGTTCCATCCAAAACATCTCTAGATAACATGACCCAATGGGCTTTAAACGGCTTTACCGTTTTATCATGGATAACTCTATTACTTAACGGAAATTGATATGTGCTTTTGAATGCATCTTTACCATTTTTAAAGTCACTGACAAATTGGTCAATACTGCTTAATGTGAGCTCTTTTCCATTGATCGTTTCCGGAACCCATGTGAGCATCCACTTGGACGAATCAAAATCTTGGATCATTTTTAATGGAACAGGATGCGCAACAGTCTGTTCTGCACCAAAATACTTCCAGTCTTTCGCGCCAAAACAGTCAGCCGGCGGGTTGTTTTTGGCATAATCCTGTGCTAACTTATTAAGCGATTGATTGGCGCAAGCCAACGCCACTAAATCAGTTTTGCTATGCTTTACGATTTCGCTCCATATATCTTGAGGAAGGCATGGCATCTCAGGCATGGGTATAATGTCTGTAGCTTCAGTTTTAACCGGGCTCTCGGGATAAACCGAGTGAAGGGCGTTGTAGCCATTCGAAACCCCATCTTCACTTTGTGGCCATCGCGAGTTTATAGCTTTATTCAAATCTACCAAATTATTATAAAAGTAATTATACATATTCATCAAGCTTAATTTTTTAATTTAATTAAATAATATATAAAATTATAAGTCAAATTACTTTTGAATAATTATGCAGTTATGCGAGAACCGTCCCTTGAAGCGCTCAATAGCTAAATAGGCTAAAAGCATGAACAACTTAGAAACGTGTGATTCTCAAGTGTGAAATAGAACAAAAATTAACACCCTAGCCCATACACCGCTAAACTAAGCTTAACGTTTGGTATAGGTTAGATAGAGAGCAACTCCTTGGGACCTTAGCGAAAAAAATTCAGGATTACAGAGCCAAAGTTTACGCTACAAATTTTATACTAACGGGTAAAAATGGAATATTTTTGAGCAGATTTCGTGATAAATTTTGAAGCCCCCTATTTACATAGGGGCGAAAAATTTAGCACGAAAGATGCCAAAAAGAAACATTTTTACTACTTCTTGGTTTTGATGGTGTCTTTGTATTCCAGGATCTTGAAGACGATTTCATCGACTGTGAGGTTTGAGGTGTCGATCTCGAAGGCATCGGGTGCTTTACAAAGGGGTGAAACTTTGCGCATCATATCGAAGGTATCTCTTTTATTGATATCATCGAGGACTTTTTGAGGTGTAAGATCTTTAGATTCTTCGGGAAACCTAACAAGAAGCTCTTCGTAACGTCTTTTAGCACGCACCTCAGGGTTTCCTTTTAGAAATATTTTTACATTTGCATCGGGAAAAACGACGGTTCCTAAATCTCTTCCTTCAAAAACGGCATTTACACCTACTGCCCATTCTCTTTGAAGGACAACGAGTTTATCTCGGACGGATGGAAGGGCTGCAATTTTTGAGACAAACGAAGTAACTGCCTCACCTCTTATTGCGGTTGTTACATCTTCATCTTCAACAAAATAAAATCTTTCGCCACGTTTAATTTTAATATCAAATTTATAGTCCTTTAAAAAGGCTTGGAGAGTTTCTTCCATTTCGACATCTACGTTATTTTTTAGGGCAGAATAGGCCATACAGCGGTACATGGCGCCTGTATCAAAATAAATATAGCCTATTTGCCTTGCAAGATTTTTAGCAATAGTGCTTTTTCCGGTTGCAATAGGCCCATCAATTGTAATGATCATAACTTTAACCCTTTAAAATTAAACAGTAACAGCTTTTAAATAAATATACATTAAAGGTGCCGTAAAAACAAGAGAATCTACAACATCCAGCATTCCACCCAATCCCGGAATGGAATTGCTATCTTTAACACCAACATCTCGTTTAAGTAAAGATTCTGATAAATCCCCAAATTGGGCGATCACACTTAAAACACCGGCAAGCCAGATGCTATGGAACAACGAAAGATTAATCGGTGGAACTTCATAGATATAATTTACCAAGAAATAAATAAATAAACTTGTCATTATAGAAGCAAGAAACCCGCCAATTGCCCCTTCCCAAGTTTTTTTAGGGCTAATATAAGGTGCTAATTGATGCTTGCCAAGAGATTTCCCGATGAAATAAGCTCCGGTATCGGTCATTTTTGTAACAACAATCAAAAAGACGAGCCACCATCTTCCATCTTGGGTCGATTCTGCAGGAAAAAAATACGTAATGTTTAATAAACAAGCAAGTGGTAAAGCAAGATAGGCAATTGCAAAAAAGGTAATTGCCGTATTTACAAAAAGATTTTCACCCCTGACAAAATAATTGGTAAAAACAATAAGTCCTGTCAGTACCAAGGCAATATTTGGTAGAACTTCCATAGCTTTTGACTGGGTGCTTAAAAAAACTGCCAAAACATACGCGATACCGCAAATAATTCCGATGGTATCGAGTGGAGAGAAACCTTTATTTCTTGCTATTTTGTAATACTCGTAAATCGCACCACCAACCACACCCGATAAGGTTAAGGCAAAAAAGGGCCGAAAATAAGGGTATGAGGACAGTCCTATAAATAAGAATAGGATGATTGTTGCAATGCCACCCACAAAAAGTCTTTGTTTGGAATGGCTCATTTTTTCTAACATTTAAGGGCCTCCAAGGCGTCTATCGCGTTGCTGGTAATTATAAATGGCCTGAAATAAATGATTCGGCCTGTAGTCTGGCCAAAGGACATTGGAAACATAAATTTCTGCGTAGGAAAGTTGCCAAAGCAAGAAGTTGCTAATTCTCATCTCGCCGCTTGTACGTATCAAAAGTTCCGGATCACCCCATTTATGCGTATCCAAATAGCTTGAAACGAGTTCTTGGGTAATGTTTTCTGTCAGGATTTTATGTGTTGAACAGTCAGCTGCAATCGATTGGATAGCTCTGCAAATTTCATCGCGGCTTCCGTAATTAATGGCAAGAACCATATCAATTTTTTGGCAATGGGCAGTGGCTTTTTTTGTCTCTTGAATGGTTTGGTATAAACTTGTAGAAACTCCTCTCATATCGCCTATGTAATCAAACTTAACTCCACACTTTATCATTTCAGAACATTTATCGCTTAGATAATTTTGAATAAGCCACATAAGCCCTTCAACTTCATCAGGGTCTCTATTCCAGTTTTCTGTTGAAAAGGTATAAAACGTAAGTGTTTTTATTCCAATCTCTTGAGCTGAATTAACAACATCCATCAAAATATCTGCGCCATGATGATGGCCTTCATTTGGATGAAAAGATTCATTTTTTGCCCAGCGACGATTGCCATCTGGGATGATGGCAATGTGCTTTGGAATACGCGTTTGATCAAGCAAACTCATCTGTTCTTGACTAAAAAATTGAATGGTTGGTTCTTGATGAAAAACTTCTTTTGGCAAAATTTCATTTGGCAAAGTCTTTTCTAGCAAAAAACTCATGCTAACTCCTTTAACATACTACAGACCTCTTTCAAAATTCCATTTGCCTATTAAAATTGCCTTTTTTGGCTTGTTTTTCGCTAAATTTTTCGACCATATAGCTAACATTCTCTCAAAATTTTTTAAAAAACCAGCTCCAAAAATTCTAATTTTTCTAAACAAAGCAAATTTCGAAAGAGGTCTCATTATTCTGCCCTAAGAACTTCCATGAAGGCAGTTTGTGGGATATTGACCTTGCCAACCCCAAACTCTTTCATCTTCTTCTTACCTTTCTTCTGCTTTTCCCAAAGTTTGCGTTTACGGCTAATATCACCACCATAACACTTTGCCGTCACGTTTTTTGTTATAGCTCGAATGGTTTCGCGTGCAACAACTTTACCACCGATAGCGGCTTGTACAGGGACTTTAAAAAGTTGCATCGGAATAACTTCTACAAGTTTTGCACAAATTGCACGTCCCTTGGATTCAGCTTTTGAGCGATGAACAAGACATGAAAAGGCATCGACAGGTTCTTCGTTGACACGTATTTCAAGCTTCACTATATCGCTTTTTTCGTAGCAATCAAATTCATAATCAAATGAGCCGTAACCTTTTGTGATCGATTTCAATTTATCGTTAAAATCGATGATGATCTCGTTTAATGGAATTTTATAAGTAAGCATTAAACGTCTTGCATCGACTGTTTCAGTCTTAACGCAAGTTCCCCTTTTTTCAAGACCCAAACTCATTATCGCTCCCATATATTCAGATGGGGCTAAAATATGACACTTGACATAAGGCTCTTCAACTTTTTCAATTTGAGCAGGATCCGGGTAATGTGTCGGATTATCAATTTCTTCAGTGTTGCCATTGCTTAAAGAAAACTTATAGATCACACTTGGAGCTGTCGAAATAATGTCGAGGTCAAATTCCCTAATAACACGCTCTAAAACAATTTCCAAGTGAAGAAGGCCTAAAAATCCGCATCTGAATCCAAATCCAAGAGCCATACTGCTCTCTTGTTCTAAATAAAGGGCCGAATCATTTAACTGTAGTTTTTCAAGAGCATCGCGGAGGGCTGAAAAATCAGCCGTGTCAACAGGGTAGATACCTGCAAAAACGACAGGTCGGATTGTTTTAAAACCGGGAAGAGGCTCTTTTGCAGGATTTTTAACTAGTGTAACAGTATCGCCAATCTTAACATCGGATGTGATTTTCATGTTGGCAATAACATAACCAACTTCGCCAGGCAATAATTTTTCGATCGATTTTTCTTTTGGAATAAAAATCCCCACATCCAACACTTCAAAAACTTTATCAGTTTGCATCATTTTGATGATGGAGCCTTTTTTAAGCTCTCCACTCATGACGCGCACGTAAATCATGACGCCACGGTAATTATCATAATGTGAATCAAAGACAAGAGCTCTTAAAACATCGTCTTCAGGCTCTTTAGGATGTGGAACGACCTTGATAATGCGCTCTAAGATTTCTTGTATTCCAATTCCAGTTTTTGCAGAACAGCCAATAGCTTCTGAGGCATCAAGCCCGATAAACTCTTCGATTTGCTTTCTAACCCCTTCAATATCAGCGCTTGGTAGATCAATTTTGTTGATTACAGGAACAATTTCAAGATTTCTTTCCAAGGCCAAGTGTACATTTGCCATGCTTTGTGCTTGCACGCCTTGTGCTGCATCAACAACAAGGATAGCCCCTTCACAGGCAGCTAAAGATCTTGATACTTCATAGGTAAAATCCACGTGTCCCGGTGTATCGATCAAATTAATCTGATAGACAATCCCATCATTTGCTTTATAAAGCATTGTCACGGGATGCGCTTTAATCGTGATCCCTCTTTCTCTTTCAAGGTCCATATCGTCAAGAAGTTGTTCCTGCATATCTCTTTTGGCAACCGTGTGGGTAAGCTCTAATAAGCGATCTGCTAAAGTGGATTTACCATGATCAATGTGTGCAATAATTGAGAAATTTCTTATATTTTTGATATCGTATTTTTTTTCCATAAGCTTTTATTTTAGTTATTTTTTCTTAAGAAGTCAACTTCCCTTTATTAGGCAAGTTTCTTTTTTTTAACAAGAGATAGAAATTAATGAAGGAGGAAGCAGAGAAGTTTTCCCTTTTTTATTGAAATTGAAGTTTCCGATGTTAAACAAATATTTGAGATGCTTAAAAAATTTTCATCAAGCTCTGCATCATTTAATTCCCATCTAAGCCCATTACTCGTCACTCCCTCGACTTTAGTTATCAAGGGTAAAAATGAAATTGTTTGCAGCTTTTGTGTTTTAATTTTAAAAGAGTTAAAAGCTACCGTTTCATCTAGAGCAAAGATTGTTTGATCTTCTGTTTCTATAAAAAGTTTTGCAGGATAGCGACTTAAAAAAGCCAAATTTACTAAAGCATGATCCATCCTATTGCCGGTTGCGGCAAAAAGTGTCACTTTATCTGCCCCTAATGAAAATGCATGTTTTACGCTAATTTCAAGATCCGTTTCATCTTTGTCTTTTTTAAATTGCATTTTTGGAACATTTGCAAAGGTATCGATCGCTTGAGGAATTATAGAATCAAAATCCCCTATGATTAAATCAGGATTAATTTTTAAGCGAAGACAGTGATTTGCGCCGCCATCGGCTGCGATGATTAGATCGAATAGCTTTAATTTTTCAAAAATTATGTCGTCATCATAAATCTGACCATTTGCGATTACACCTATATTCATTTAAAAGTCCTTAAAATTACAAAGTCAAGTTGATCATAAAGTCAAATAATGGTATAAAGGAAGATACTAAAAAAATTTAATAAAGTAATTAAAAAAATGATAGACTCAAGCGAAACACAATTTTCTAGAACCAATCCCTTTATCGCAAAAATAAAGGAAAGAAAACGCCTCTCAAAATTAGGTTCTAAAAAAAGCACTCATTATATTTCCCTCGATATCAGCGGATCTGGCATCCACTACAATGTCGGCGACAGCATCGGTATTTACCCGATCAACGACCCTCAACTGGCGGAATGGACCTTAAAAGCAATGAATGCAACAGGAGATGAACTTGTCACCGATAAGAATGGTGAAAACTTAAAGCCTTTGAAGGTTTTCTTAAACGAAAAAGCTAATATTACTGAATTTAGTAAAAAGCTTTTGATGGAAATTGCTAACAAACAGACCAACCCAGTTAAAAAGGCAATGCTAGAGAATCTTTTTCAGGATGATCAAAAAGAAGCCTTAAAAGAATTTTTGGCAAGGTACGAGCTATGGCATATTCTTGAAGAAAACAAAGAAGCTATCTTTGAAATTCAAGAATTGTGCAATCTTTTAATGCCTCTACTACCAAGACTTTACTCTATCTCCTCTTCAAAAAATGCTGTTGGAAATGAAGTTCATTTGACTGTTGCAATGCTCGAATATGAAAATAATCAGCTTTTACGTCGTGGGGTCTGCACCCACTTTCTTTGCAATTTAGCTCCATTAAATGACTTTGCTGTTCCTATTTATATTCACCCTCATAATGGTTTTACAATTCCTGAAGATGAAAACACACCGATTATCATGATTGGTCCGGGCACTGGTATTGCCCCTTTTCGCGCCTTTTTACAAGAACGCATACACAAACAAGCAAAAGGCAAGAACTGGCTGATTTTCGGAGAATGGAATCGCAATTTTGACTTCTTTTACGAAGATTATTGGAATGAGCTTATAGCTTTAAACCGCTTACGTTTGGATTGTGCTTTTTCAAGAGATGAAGCTCATAAAGTATATGTTCAACATCGGATGCTTGAAAACGGACAGGAAATTTTTGATTGGCTTCAAGAGGGTGCTCATTTTTATGTCTGTGGCGATGCAAAACGCATGGCAAAAGATGTTGAAGCTACACTTCTTCAAATCATTTCTCAATTTGGAAATTTAGACGAAACAGGCTCCAAGGATTACCTAAAAGAGCTTCGCGTCAAAAAACGGTACCTTCGCGACGTCTATTAAAAACAGTGCTCCCTCCTCTTCATGAATTTACTTTTTACGCTAAAATTAAAAAAACATTGAATGAGAAATAAAATTATGAGATGACTCTTTTTTTAACCTAAAAGAGATTTTTCATCATGAATTCACCATTTAATTTTGACCGTCTGAAAACAGCGCTTTTTTTGTTCTTATCCCTATTTATATTTTTATTTCAAAATATTCATGCGCAAAACCTACCCTCTGTAGATTTATTTGAAGATGAATTTTCTTTGTCTTGTGATCGAAAGTGTCATCGAAAAAAAACACAATGCTGTTCAACAACAGGGGCAACAGGCTCTACCGGCGCAACAGGCTCCACGGGTGCGACAGGAATAACCGGTGCAACTGGCGAAACAGGCTCCACGGGTGCGACAGGAATAACCGGTGCAACTGGAGAAACAGGCTCTACGGGCGCAACGGGAGCCACCGGAGCCCCGGGCTTCCTAGGAATAGGAGTTGAAAGTTTAGGGACTGTAGACGGAACCTTTATCAATGTAAGTTCAGAGTTCATTTGGTCCGCAAATGGGGGTGTCGGTACTGCTCCTAGATTTAATACAGTAGCAGCTGTTTGGGCCCCTTTTGGAAGTGCGACATCTTATATTACAGTTTTTCAGGGAGGCACTGCAACACCTGATTACTTTGTTTGCTCAAAAAACATTCGAAATCTCAGATTTTACACAGAGATCCAACTTTCAATTGCCTCAACCGGAAGATGGAGAACACGTCTTTACTTGAACGGGGTAAGCTCCGGAACGGGCCAATACTGGGGATCTCCAGGAAATAATGTAGCTAACACAAGAGTTTTTGGGGTTTTTGAATATGGACCGATTGCTGCCGGAACTCAGATTTCAGTCAGAATAGATTCTACAAGTTTACCTACTAGCACCCAAAATAATGGAAGCTATTTTGTTATTGAGTATGAACTTTAGATCACAGATGATAAAAATCATGCAAATTTTATTAACAAAAAAAAGTGATATTTATTTGAATCAAATAATTTACAAAGGATAATGAATGATGAATACAATTTTAGATTCCATCCAAGAAAAAATTTACAAAACTTGCAAAAAAAACTTCCACCTAATTTTTATTTTTATTATTTGCCAAATAATTCCAAATATTATTTGCGGTGCTGACAACCAATCCACAAGGATAGATTCTAATGGAAGCATTATAGTTGCATGGCAAGAAAATACAATCTCCGGAACAGAAATTAAAACCAAAGCTAAGCATTTTAACTCTTTTTTCTTTGAACCGGTCGTCACCTTATCAACCACAGAAACAGGGTCTCTACCTATACTTGCAGTTTCAGATAACGGATTAGATATGTATGCTGTAGCAGTCTGGACAGAATCTATTGGCGGAATAACACATCTTTATGGGGCTATGCGTCCTACTCTAACAGCGAATTGGACGTCCGGTAATCTAGTATCTGATGGAATTGAAGATATATCCGGTAGTTATCAATTAGTTATAAATTCACATGGCCAAATTATTGCAACATGGATCTCTTTTATTAACGGCAATTTCGATTTACGTTCCTCGACGGCAATAATAAATAATAGTAACTCATGGGATTTACCCACAACACTAAACCTCTAAAATGAGGTTATAAAAAATGTTAATCTAGTACACTGTAAAGTAAGTCCGTACCCGTTAAACTTTGCGAAAGCTGCCGCGGTTTGACGATCCAAATCGGGTTAATATTGTAATTTAAACCCGATTTCGATCGATCGAACCTAAGGGGCTTTGGCGATGTTTTCGGTTGACGGAATTACCTTACAGTGCACTAGGGTTATGAGGCAAAAGCTGCCTGCCGATGCAATATTTGCTTCCAAATAATGTTGGAGTGGTATAAAAATTACTTTTATTTAGATGCTTGGGGGTTCAACATGCGCGGCTTAAAAGGTTTTTCTATTATTCTAATGACAGCTCTTTTTGCTTTTTTCGGAGTTATCTATTGGCCTGTCATAGAAAATTTAAATACAGAACCAGTAGATCAAATTTCATTAAGTGAACTTCAAGATTTGCAATTGGCTGAAAGTGATTATAAAAAAGCAAAATATGAAGACACTTTAAAAATGATCTTAAAACATATTGATTCCATAGATTCTGATTCTAAATTGGGCCCTGAATGGCTTTCATTATTGGTGAATACAAGCGAAAAAACTTTTGATTTACAACAGCTTGTTCTAATTAATGAACAATACCCAACGGCCTTACGAAAAAACGAAAAAGCATCTTTGCTTGCAGCAGAAACATATTTGATGAATGGCCTCGACAAGGAATATAACAAACTTAGAAGCCAGTGGGTGGGACGTGAAAATTATGAAGATGCATGGAAACTTTTTGATGCTGACTACCTTATAACAATCGGGATGCCTGATGAAGGGCATGAGTTTTTAGAGAATCAAAAATTTCAAGGAAAAGAAGAAATTACACGACTTACTAAGTTGGCTTTAATTCAAGCACATGACAACCCTCAAAAAGCTTTAGACTTACTAGCAGAAGCCTCTAAACAAAATCCTTCCGATCTTGATATTTATATCTACAAATTTAAACTCCTTGAAAATTTAGGTAAAAGGGATCTTGCTCTTAAAACCTACCAAGAAGCAATTTTACAAAATCCAAATTCTGTTTTCCTCTATGATGAGCTTGCCAAAGAGTATGTACGCAAGCAACAATACAAAGAAGCGATCAACACCTGGAAAATGGCCTTAAGAGTTGTTAAGGAAACAAACAATCTAAATCATGACAAAATTTTAACAAATTTAATCTTTTTTGATCGAATGATCAATGGTAAAAAAAATGATTGGAATCAATATGCCTCTTTGATCCATCAATCACAACCTTTTTTTAACTATCTTATTAATTTGAAGCCTGAAGAATTTGTAAATCAAAGCGCATTCATAAAAATTCCTTTAAACAAAGAATACCTTGCAAATGATGAAATCACCTATTGGTTATCGCTTCTTGATGCGTTAAAGAAAAATGACCGAGAAAAAGCCTTAACATTGATTCAAACAAGTCCTTTTAAGGACAATACCATGAATCCGGGATTGGAATTTGCTCTTTTACAAGCTTTAACTTTTCAAAAAAATGGCTTGGCCAATGCGCCTATTGCCGACTATCAAACAAATGATCATCCGCTGCTCGTCAGCTTAAATCAGCCTAACAATCACATACCTCAGGATATAAAAGCTTTAATGCAAAGTGAAGAGGCTTTTACCGCCATTCTACTTGCTGCCGGTTGGACAGAAGCTGCGTTAGCGCTTCATAAAATGGATGTTTTCCCAGGTGATTTTCCGGCATCCTTTGCCCTTGAATTCACAAAAATTCTTCGAAAAAATCGCAGTGATAAAAAAGCTGTTGAATTTGCGGCAAAACAAAATCAAACCGCTGACCTTACGATTTTAGTACAGGAAATGACAGCAAAAGAAGCGTTTGAAAATGGGAATATTGCGCTTGCAACTAGCATTTATGAAATCATTTCAGATAAATCCCTTGAGGCCAGATCCTACCTTGCAAGAAAAGCCTTTAAAGATAGGAATTTTGAATTAGCTGCTAAGCTTACCAAAGATCTACTTGAAAGTTACCCTAATAATCCCCTGCTCAAAGAAAACTTAAGAAAAATCCAAGAAAACATCTGATTTTCAAACTTTTATGGGGTCTTCCGACCTCATAAAAGTTACGCCTCGCTATTAACATTTCTTTATAAAGAAAATTACAATAATTCAACTTTATTCGAAATTAAACATCAATATAATTATTATAATTATTTTTTTCAAATTATTGACTAATCATGTCGATTTGGTTATAATGAGGATATGAAGAAGGGTTGATTAAAATACTATATCAACTCAAAACTTGCTAGTGTGAGGTAATTTAATCACGTAATTTGAGAAGTTAAAAACTCAAAGCATAAAGTGAAGTTATTAAGGTAGCTAATTTCTATAATAACATTGTTACCTTTACTTCAAAATAAAATCCCTTTAAGGATTAATGCATCGTTGATTTCCTCCACTAGCTTCTTAATTTTTTGCTATTTTTGCTATAAATGCCTATAAATGGGAGGTTCTATGATCAAATCCAGTTTATTTCATCTAGCGTTTTTATTTTCTGTAGCAGTATTACCCTTAACAGTTAGCTCCGTTTCAGCAGAAACGGCCAATGAATCCTCGTCGCTCATCGCCAAAGGCGGCGGTGGTCACGGTGGTGGACACGGTGGTGGCAGCTGGGGCAGTGGTCATCATGGAGGTGGCGGTGATTGGGGTCATCGTGGCGGCGACTGGGGTCGTGGCGGTGGCGATTGGAACCGTGGCGGCGATTGGGGTGGTGGAAATTACTTCTACCTAGACACAGGTTATCCTTCTAGTGGGGGAGGTTCCTACTATAATCAATCTTATTATGACCCATATTATTATAATACAAGCCCTAGTTATTATAATTCAAGTCCTGGAGCTGGAATTTATTTTGGGTTCTAAGACTTATGGTGTAACGCATTAAGGTTTGATTCCCATGGAATCAGCCTTTTTAGCGTTACACTATGTTTTATAAAAAAAGGAGTTTTTATAATTTAAGGGAGTTTTTACATGTGGAATGTTAAAAAAAAAATTTCTATACTATCTTTTTTTGTAGCAACAATTTCTCTTATGCTATTTGGGGCAGGTGACTTATTAGCTAAAGATGGTGGTAAAGGTGGCGACGGTAAACACCACGGAGGTAAGCACCATAGCGGTGGTGGCGGCAAGCATCACGGCGGTGGCGGACATTATAAACATGGCGGTAATTGGGGTAACAACAATTGGGGCGGAGGCTACTATAATTATCGAGGATACGGCGGATATCCTTATAACTATTCCTACTACAGCTACCCGACATATTATTATCCTTCGACTTATGATTACTATAACACTCCTTACTACTACTCTAGTCCGTTATATTACTATTACTACTAGTAATAGTTTGATTAAGAGGCAAAGTCGTTAAGGTGCAAATTTGAAGATGTCTTTAAGTAAAAGAGGATGTTTTTAATATTTGCACCTTTGCAACTTTGCCTCTTTTTTTTTAATCTGTAGCTTTGCCTTGCTCTCTATCGAATAAATTGTTTTGTTATCTCAAATACAAGTTCAAATGAAACAAATAAGAGCATTAAAATTAACAGGCTTTTTCCTCCGGGAACAGTGTAGGTTGATTTAAATCCAAGGTAATATCGTCCACGCCAAACCATGAGGATCGGCAAAAGTCCAAGCAATAAGGAACATCCAAAGCCCCCTGCATAATCAAGTGCTTGTAAGAATAGCCCCGGTTGCAAAAATCCCATGAATAATGTGGGAATAAAAATTAAGCAACAAAGAAGGAACCTGTTTGTTTTCGTTTTTTTAATTTGCAAACCATCGGCTAAAAAGTCAAGCAAACCTAATGTTACCCCCAAAAAGGAAGTTAAGAGGGCAAAAAACGCAAAGCACTGACCAATCGGGTAAACCCACGAACTTTGAATAAAGTTTTTTAAAGGATAAACAGCATTGTCTCCATTTTCCAAAGCTTGGGCAAGCCCTCCCGGTCCATAAGTTGGAACAATTCCAAGAATCAGTCCCTGCCAAATGATATAAGCTACAAGAGGAATAAAGCTTCCTATAATAATGGCTTTTCTTACTTTCAGTTGATCATTGTCCATATATTGAAGAAGGCTTGGAATAATTCCCTGGTAGGCAAAAGCTGTAAAAGCAATAGGTAACGCTTTTAATGAAAGGCTCCAGTTGGAGTAGCTTAGCAATTCAAGCTTTATAAAGCGAAAACCTAAAAAAAAGAAGGTAAAATAAAAAAAGGCAAGAGCTGCAACAAGGTAAATATTTAATTTCCCAACAACCTTTGTTCCTAAAAAAACAAAAGGTGCAAAGATGGCAACAAAAATAAAGGAACCGGCTGATGTGGGTATGGATCCTGATAAGCTTTTTGAAACCAGATCACCACAGCCAACAACATAAGCTAAAGTTAAGCAGTAAAATAAAAAGAGGTATAGAATCCAAGCAGCAACTTTTCCAGGAGTACCAAGAGTCTTATCAGCCATTGTGACAATATTGGATTCTTGTTTTGTCCATTGAGAGACTTCCAAAAACAATAGACCCGTTCCTGCCATAAAGGCCCAGCAACAAAAATAAATCACAAGCGAGGGAACAAATCCTCCTAAACTTGTTAAGACAGGCAATGCTAACATCCCTCCGCCAATTGTCGTTCCGGCAACTAGAAGTGTGCCACCAAATACCGTTCCATTCTGTTTCAAAATAACACCATATAATTGATTAAATAATGGTTTATTATAAGGTTATTTAACTCATAAGTCTATTATTTTTTTTTTTAACAGAGAGATCATTGGTCCAAGAGAAGAATTGTTATATACCCATTCTTTAGCTTTTTTTACCGCGAAGAGCTAAGAAGAAGAGCGGCTTATGCCACGGGAAGAAACGCGAAGAAAGTAAGTTTAAAAGCGCGAGAAAAAAAATGTCTTCTCCATGCGCTTTAAGCTAAGCTTTCTTCGCGCCACTTCCCACAGCGTAGCTTGCGCTTCTTCGCGTGCTTCGCGGTAAAAAAATTAACAAGAGAGGTATAAAAAAATCTTCGCAGTTTAATAACTTTAAAAAGGATTACTCAACGGTGACGGATTTAGCAAGGTTGCGCGGCATATCGATATCGGCTCCCCTGATTTTTGCTATATAATAAGCAAGAAGCTGAGTGACGACTACCGATGGAATACAAAGCAGCTCGTCGATGTTTTCAGGAATATAAATAATTTCATCAGCAATTTTATCAAGACCATTAGATCCTTTTTCTGCAATAGCAATTATTTTGCCGTTACGGGCTTTAATTTCCATTAAGTTGCTGATTAATTTAGAATAGGTCGCTTTGTTAGCACATAGGGCAACTGTCGGGCAATCTTCATTTATCAAAGCAATCGGTCCGTGCTTCATTTCACCGGCAGGATATCCATTTGCATTAATGTAAGAGATCTCTTTTAGCTTTAGAGCACCTTCGAGACTTGTTGGATACATGTAATTTCGACCCAAAAAGAAGAAGTTTTCATAATGAGCATATTTGACTGCAATCGCTTCAATTTTCTCTTTTTGTTTAAGGACTGCCAAAATCTGGTCAGGCAATTTCTTTAAGGCATGAATAAAGTTTACGCCCTCCTCAAGTCCCATGTGGCGCATGCGTGCCATCATCAAGGTAAATAAGCTTAAGACAACCATTTGACTAGTAAAAGCCTTTGTGGAACAAACGCCAATTTCTTGTCCTGCATGTAAATAAATTGTGGAATGAGATTCTCTTGAGAGCGTAGAATTTTCAACATTACAAATGCTCAAAATTTTAGCCCCTTTAGATTTCAATTCTTTAACGGCAGCTACAGTGTCGGCAGTTTCTCCGGATTGGCTGATGGCTATAACAAGAGTTCCTTCAAAAACGATTGGGTTTTTATAACGAAATTCAGAAGATATTTCGATATTGACCGGAATACGGGCTTTTTCCTCCAGCATATAAGCTGCAAGAAACCCTGCATGCCACGAAGTGCCACAGCCTAAAATCAAAATACGTTCTACTTTTTTAAGCTCGTGCACATCAAAATGAATGCCTTCAAAAACTGCAGTTCCATAGTCTTCTAAAAACCTTCCTGAAAGGGCGTTCAAAACAGCTTGAGGCTGATCAAAAATTTCTTTTAGAGTGTAATGTTCAAAATCACCTTTATTATGCTCAAAAGCTATTGCGTTAAGTTTTTCCACTTCTTTTTCGATAGAAGAATGTCCACTGTCAAAAAAATCAAGGGAATTACTAGATATGACAGCAACTTGATTTTTATCAAGATAAATGACTTCTCTTGTATAAGAGGCAAAGGAATGGGTGTCTGAGGCTACAAACATCTCATCAATACCAACGCCAATAATTAAAGGCGCTTCATGTGCAAAAGCGATGATTTGATTGGGGAAATCTTCATGGATCAAGGCAATGGCATAAGCGCCTTCTAAAAGTGGAATAACCTCTAGAATAGCCTTTACAATATCTCCTCGATAAATGCTTGAGATTAAATGAGCTACAACTTCTGTATCAGTATCAGAAACAAACTCATACCCTTTGCTCTTTAAAAAATCGCGTAGAGGCTCATAATTTTCTATGATCCCATTATGAACAATGCCAAGAGAGTGATCTTTATTAAATTGGGGATGTGCGTTTTTTTTTGTCGGTGTTCCGTGTGTGGCCCATCTTGTATGAGCAACTCCTGATTCAAGCTTAAGTGCCAAGCGATTCACTTCCAATTCTAATTGGGCTATTTTTCCAACTTCTTTTGCATGGACAATTTTTCCATCACAAAAACCTGCAATGCCGGCCGAGTCATACCCTCGATATTCCAGTTTTTTTAAACCTGTTAAAATTGTATTAACAGCATTTCTTGGACCAATATAACCAAAAATTCCGCACATAAATTCTACTTCACTCCAATTTCCATTTGAACAACTTCGGCAATCGATTTGGCCATTCCATCCACTTTTTGTTTATTCGGCCCCTCGACCATGACTCTACAAATATTTTCGGTACCAGAATATCTCACTAAAACACGTCCTGAATCAGCCAAAACCTTTTCAACATCTTTTATGGCAGCCTTTAACTTTTCAATCGATTCTAAATCAGGTTTTATAGTCACTTTGACATTAATACAGGCTTGGGGATAACGCTCAAAAAAAGCTGCCAAATCTGAAAGTTTTGAATCTGTCTCAGTCATGATGCTTAAAATCTGCAAAGCAGATACTAAACCGTCGCCTGTAGTATTTTGTTCTTTAAAAATCAAATGACCACTTTGCTCGCCCCCAAGACAGGCATCATGTTTAATCATATCCTGAATGACATAGCGGTCACCCACCTGCGAGCAAATTACTTCAATATTCAGCTCTTTCATGGCTTTTACAAAACCGTAATTTGCCATCACAGTCGATACGACCCGATTATTTAAAAGTTTTCCTTTCGAAGCCATATCCTTTGCACAAATGGCAAGAATAGTGTCGCCATCGACAATTTGTGCATTTTCATCGACCATGATCACACGATCAGCATCTCCATCTAGTGCAATTCCAACATCTGCTCGATGTTCAATGACCGCTTTTTGAATCACTTCAGGATACAGGGAGCCACAATTATGATTAATGTTTAAGCCGTTTGGACTTACACCATAAAGAAAAACTTCTGCGTCAAGCTCTTTAAAAACAAGAGGCGCTACTTTATACCCTGCACCATTTGCACAATCGAGTACTATTTTTAAATTTTTAAGAGATTTCTTTTTTGGGAATGTGGCTTTAACAAATTCGATGTAACGTCCGTCGGCATCATTGATTTTCGTATTTTTTCCAATATCAGCACTGTCCGGTAAAAAATCACGAAAATCATTTTTTGCAACTAAATCTTCGATCTCTTTTTCCCATGCATCACCAAATTTATAACCCTCAGAAGAAAAAAATTTGATTCCATTATCTGAATAGGGATTGTGCGATGCTGATATGACAATACCGGCATCTGCCCGATAAGCACGTGTAATAAAAGCGACGCCTGGTGTGGGTAAAGGCCCTAACATAAAAGTGTCAACACCCATGGAACAAAGACCGGAAATTAAAGCATTCTCATACATATAGCATGAAAGCCTGGTATCTTTTCCAATCACGATTCTTGGTTTGGAGCTTCCTCTTTTAAACATTTGACCGGCGGCTCTGCCAAGAGCAAGCACTGTTTCAATTTCCATTGGAGCAGAATTTGCCTTACCGCGAACGCCATCGGTCCCAAAAATTTTTGTATTTTTAAATTTGCCCATCTTTTTTCCTTAGGAAGTTCCCTTGTACACCATGTCATTTAAATTGATCGATTCTACACTTGTCTTTCACCTCTATTTTAAGACTTAAATTTCAATCCTACAAAAATGTATGGTATTGAAATTTAAGTCTTAAACTAGAGGCAAAATCCAAGCATATTATCTATCAATCTAATTGACATGATGTACTAGAAACCTTAGCATAAAAAAACGTTATTTCGCAAGAAAATAGGAGCTTGACTTTTTAACTTCTTAATAGCAAGATAGGCATATGAAGCTTAAGGAGTTTTTTTACTAAGTGCAACCTAAAATCCACCCGCCGGGTGAACATACCATAGACCCAAATTTCATCGACAAAGACGCCTTATACGTCTTGAAAAAACTGCGAAGCGCAGGCTTTATTGCCTATCTTGTTGGCGGCAGTGTTCGCGATCTTCTAGTCCAGCGTATTCCAAAAGATTATGACATTTCCACATCTGCAAAACCTGAAGAAATTAAAAATCTTTTTCAACGAAGCTGCATTTTAATCGGACGCCGCTTCCGCTTGGCCCATATTAGATTCGGTCATAAAATTATTGAAGTAGCTACTTTTCGATCAGGCGAAAATGATGATGATCTAATCGTGCATGACAATCAGTGGGGCACACCTGCAGAAGATGTTTTGAGACGTGATTTCACTATCAACGGTCTTTTTTATGATGCCGAAACAAATTCTGTCATTGACTATGTCGATGGCCTTCAAGACATTAAAGAAAGTATTTTAAAAACAATCGGCGAGCCAAAAACGCGATTTAGACAAGACCCTGTCCGTATGATTCGTCTTTTAAAATTTCAGGCGCGGTTTGGTTTTAAAGTTGCGCCAAACGTTGCTCAAGCCTTGATTTCCTCCAAAGATGAAATCGTAAAAAGCTCTCCTGCGCGCATATTAGAAGAAATTCTTCGCATGCTAGAGTCCGGTGCTTCTTCAGCTTTTTTTGATCTAATGACAAAGTCCGGTATTTTAGAGTATCTTTTCCCCTGCCTGACTCATTTTCTTGAGGGTGACCATGGAAAAGAAGTATTTCAATATCTATCGAGTGCTGATCAATTCAACCTCAAAAGCAGATACCCTCTTGATCGTGCAGTCTTAACTTCGTGTCTTCTCTACCCTATTCTAGAGCATGAAATTAGAGTAAAATATTTAGATAAAAATGAAGTTCCACATCTTGGGAGTGTGATGATGCTTTCAAATTCTCTGATTGACGGATTTGTTACTTCCTCGTTTTCACATTTTCCACGCCGATTAAGCTCTACCATGAGTTTTATTTTGGCAATGCAATATAAAATGACTCCACTTTCCGGAAAAAGACATCCTCGACCAAAACTTGTGCGCAATAAGGAATTTCATTTGGCTTTAAATTTCTTGAAATTACGTTCTTTCCTTAACCCTGAATTGCTAGACGCTTATAGTTTTTGGAAGGAAATGATCAGACAATCCGAACATCATCAAAAACAGCATCAAAGTCCGGCACCTTAAAATGGGCCTAAAATTTTCTGCAGATCACCCCTCGATTGTATATATAGGTCCTGATTTTTCGATGGGAAAAATGCCGGCAATTATTTATTTTGCCGTCTCTAAGGAAGAAAGTCTGACTTTTGATCCTTTTAGTCAACCGGTGCAATTACTTGAAAATAAACTCTGCCGAGTTATTTCGTTTACTTTACCCTGCCACGGTGAAGGATTCGATAAAATGCGTGCTATTCAGGATTGGGCGGATCAACTAAAAAACAACCCTAATCTTTTTTCCGATTTCATCGAAAATTGCTCAAATGAAATTGATGCCTTGGTTGAAAAAGGTATTATTGATGCCGATCATATAGTCACTTTTGGATTATCCAGAGGCGGATATTTTGCAACCCTTCTTGCAGCTTTCAATAGCAAAATCAAAACCATTCTAGCCTTTGCCCCCATAACTAAATTTTCACATTTGCATGAATTTCAAAACGGATTTGACTATAAATTTATTGAACTGAACAACAGTTACGAAAAGCTATTGAATAAAGAATTACGTTTTTATATAGGCAATCGCGATGAACGAGTCGGAACAGAGTGCTGTTTTGAATTCATCAAAGAATTGACAGAAAAGGCTTATGAAAGTGGTATTCGTTCGCCAAAAGTAGAAATGGTTATCTCCCCAAGCACTGGCATGAAGGGCCACGGCACAGCCCCACACACATTCCAAGACGGTATCAGCTGGTTGCTCTCAAAACTCTAGCGTTTTTTTTCACTACAGAGAACAAGAGAGATGTAAGAAGTGATAAGGTTGTGTGTTAAAAGCCAATACGATTTTTTACGTTGAAATAATCACAAATTTATTATATCTAGCTTCTCCAGCTGTTTATTTAACTCTTATGATCTCTGTGGTAAATTAAATGATAAGGTGTTACAATGAGCCTTTATGCTAAAGGATTATTATGCAGTTAAAATATTCAGTTGTCATCCCTCTAAAGAATGAAGAAGAGAATGTTATCGGTTTAGTAAATGAGCTTGAACCTGTGATGATGGGCTTAAATCAGCCATGGGAACTTATTTGTATCGATGATGGATCTACCGATCAAACACTCAACGTACTAAAAAGCTTAAATAAAGATTATTTGAAAACATTGGTTTTTAACAAGAATTATGGCCAATCCAGTGCCTTTGATGCAGGGTTTAAAGCTGCAAAAGGTGAATTCGTAATCACCTTAGATGGTGACCGTCAAAATGATCCTGCAGATATTCCAAAAATGGTTGAAAAAATGGACGTTGCCGATTTAGTTTGTGGCCATCGCGTTAACAGAAAAGATCCATTAACAAAAAAAATTACCTCTCGAATTGCAAATGCCATCCGCGGCGGTCTTTGCGATGATCAAGTGCAAGATACCGGTTGTTCATTAAAAGTTTACAGAACAAGCTGTCTTAGAAAAATCAAAATGTTTAATGGCATGCACCGTTTCTTGCCTGCTCTATTTAAGATTGAAGGCTTTAAAATCGCAGAAGTGAGCGTTAATCATCGCGAGCGAACACATGGCACAACCAAATACAATTTCCTCAATCGCTCTTTCAATACAATTTCAGATATGCTTGCCGTGCGCTGGATGAAAAAACGTCATCTGAATTATAAAATTCAAGAAGATCAAAATGGATGATTGGCGTAACCTTTTATATCCTCTAGGGTATCTCTCGTCAATTCTTTTTGGTGCGCGCATTATCATTCAATGGCTCTCAAGTGAAGTGAAGCAAAAAAGTGTTGTTCCGACAGTTTTTTGGAAACTTTCACTTAGCGGAAATCTTATGCTCATGATGCATTCCTTTATTCAAGTGCAGTTTCATGTTTTCATTATACAAATTGGAAATGCCGTTATCTCCTGGCGTAACTTAAATTTGAAAAAACCAGTTGAGGATAGAATTCAATTAAAAAAAGTCATTTACATTCTTGTTGCAGCTCTAACCTGTTCATCCTTAATGTTTTTTATTTTTAACGACTTAAGTTTTGGTTGGTTTCGAATTCCCAATTTTGAAAATAAGAGTGCAACTGTAATTTCACCCATCTGGCATATCATTGGATTTATTGGTTTGGCTCTTTTTTCAAGCAGATTTTGGATTCAATGGATTGAAGCTGAAAAACAAAAAACAAGTACTTTAGGCCCTCTTTTTTGGTGGGTCAGTTTAGCAGGAGATCTTCTGATTCTTGTTTATTTTGCTAAAATCAAAGATCCGGTCAATTTGATAGGCCCCATTTTTGGTATTATTCCTTACATTCGAAACTTAATTTTAATTAGCAAAAGAAGCAAAAGCGTGCTGCATGGATAAGAAAATCTTTATCTTTGCAGGAGAGCCAAGTGGAGATCTTCACGGAAGTCATCTTTTAAAAGCATTAAAAAATTCAATTCCCAATTGCCAATTTGAAGCAGTCGCAGGACCTTTAATGCGCAATGTTGGTGTTGATCAACTTCTGCCTATGGAATCTTTTGCAGTTATGGGTTTTACTGATGTCTTTTTATCACTCCCAGGCTTAATAAAAAAATTTTATAAAGTACGAAATTATATTTTAAAAAGCCAACCCGACGCTGTCATTTTAATCGACTACCCGGGATTTAATTTAAGGCTTGCATCCATTTTAAGAAAAAAAGGCTATACCGGAAAAATCGTTCAGTACATCTCTCCGACAGTATGGGCGCATGGAAGCAATCGCATTCAACAAATGAGCGATACCTTAAACCTGCTTCTAACGATCTACCCTTTTGAAAAGAAATATTTTGAAAATTCACCCTTAAAAGTTGAATACATTGGCCATCCTCTTTGTCAAGCCATTCAAAATCATCATTATATTGAATTCAAAAATGATCAGCCTTTAATTGCCATATTTCCCGGCAGCCGGTCAGGCGAAATCAAACGCAATTTTATTAAAATATTAGAAAGTGCTGCAAGTTTTACAGATGTTACTTTTGCTATTTCAATTGCCAATGAAAAGGTAAAACCTTTAATTGAAGAGATCCTCAAAACAAGTTCACTTAAAAATTATATTCTTGTTCCTAAAGAGCAAACTTATGAATTGATGAAAAATTGCAGAACTGCAATTGCAAAGTCAGGCACTGTAACATTGGAACTTGCACTGCATGAAAAGCCAACGGTTGTGGTTTATGAATTATCAAGACTTAATCGCTTCATCGCAAAACGTATTTTAAAAGTGAATTTGCCTTTTTATTGCATCGTCAATATCCTTGGTGAGGGCCAAGTTTTCCCGGAACTCATTGAACAGGGTTTTACTTCATCCAATTTAACTAAGCATCTTCTTTCCATTCATGTCGATGGCATTGCAAGAGACACTTGCATAGCAGAGTGCAAACGCATTAAAGCTACTCTTAATGAATTAAACCCGACAGAAAAAGCGGCTTATAGCATCTTGGAGGTATTGTCATGCTAAAAGCCTTCAAACGAAAAGTCTTTGCTTTTTTTATTGCTTATATTGGTAAATTCCTTCTTCGTGCAATCATTGCCACTTGCCAGTTAGAAGTGCGTGGGTTAGAAAGGTTCAAAAAAATTATTTCCCTCGAAAAATGTATACTGATGCTTTGGCATAATAGACTCACTATTGTTTCTGAAATTTTATTTAAACTGGATCCTAATACTATTTTTGCAGCACTTATTAGTAAAAGCCGTGATGGCGACCCTGTTGCCACCCTTGCCAATAGCTATGCTACAGGAAAAGCCATAAGAGTGCCTCATGACAGAAGACATCATGCTTTAAAAAATGTTATTAAAACGTTAAAAACTACAAATGAAGTTATAATTATCACACCTGATGGACCGCGCGGCCCTCGCTATGCTGTAAAGGCCGGTATTGCCGTTGCTGCTAAAGAAACGAATGCATCGATCATCCCCTTTACATGGGTCTCGAGCAAATTTTGGCAGCTTAAATCCTGGGATAAACTCCTTTTTCCAAAGCCCTTTTCAAAAATTATTGTCACCTTTGGTGATCCTATTTCGCTCGCTCATGACACCCACGAGGAAAACCAGGCTATACTAGCAGAGAACCTTCTAGATATCGAGCAAAAAGTCAATGAATCTCTCTTCGATAGTACCGACCAATGGCCTAAGTAGTATTTTCCATTTTTTTACATCAAAGAACAAAAGAGTTCTGAAGGAAGTTTTTTCTGTGACGTTATTTTCAAAAAAACGAAATGTAAAAGTAAAATTTGCAACAATTAGAGGCGGTCTTTGATTTTGGAGAGGAAGTCTTGACGGCAAAGGGTAATTGCCCCTTTGATGCTGCTATACATAGCACGGGCTGATGAATAGCCATGACATTTGATGACGATGCCATCGATTCCTGACAAGATGGCTCCAGGATACTCTGCATAGCTAAATTGCTGATTTAACTTTTCAAGGGGTGTTTTTGTGTCAGATTTTACAGGCTCTAGTTCTGCGGCAACAGTTTCTAAAATGAAAGAAGCCATTCCCTCTGCTGTCTTTAAAAGAATGTTTCCTGTGACCCCCGAAGTGACGAGCACATCTACGTTGCCTTCAAAAACTTGCGCGCCTTCAATATTTCCGACAAATTGCATTTTTGATGAGTCATCTTTTAATAAAGACTCATATGCCTGTCTTACCTCAAAAGTTCCCTTTTTAGATTCGATCCCGATATTTAATAGGCCAACGCGCGGAACTTCTATATTTAAAAGACAAGACTGATAAGCTGCGCCAATTTTTGCAAATTGGATTAAATGGTGAGCTTTGCAAGAAACATTCCCCCCAACATCAATGAGGGCAACAGGTTTATTTTTGGTAGGCAAAAGAGCAAGAAGAGCAAGACGTCTTACTCCCTCTAACTTTGAAAGATAAAGTGTTGCGCTTGCCATAAGAGCACCGGTATTGCCGGCAGAAATAAAGGCATCCAACTCTTGTTTCTTTAAGTCTTTGATACCAAGTACTATAGATGATTTTTTCTTATGGCGAACGGCAAAAAAAGGATCATCCGACATTAGAATCTCATCTTTTGTCGTCTTCAACTCAATTTGTGGGACAAAATTTTTAGAAAGCTTTTGAATCAAACTTGAACTTGCGTAAATAACCAGGGTATCGGATGACCCAAGCAGACTTACTGCTTGTAAAACGGCCTCAAAAAGAATTTGGGGGCAAGTATCGCTCCCCATCAGATCGACTCCGATACGCAAGTTATTAACTCCAGTTAGTTTGTCAATTAGTTTGACTGCGCAATCACTAAGCGTCCGGCATAATGTCCACAACCTTGACAAATTGTATGTCTAAGTTTTGGTTTTGCACAGTTTGTACATGCTTCCGCATTTTGCGGTTTTTTAGCATGATGCGAACGTTTTGTATTTTTTCTTGAATTTGAAAGTCTGTTACGTGGTACTGCCATAATTTAGCTCCTTATCAGTGTATATTATCTTAATTCCAAATTAGAAAAAGGTTGATAGCCATCATCATCGATGCGCTTAATCCCATCATCATCATTGGAACTTGATTTTTTTAAATATTTGCTCATTTTTTCTCTTTCTGAGCATTGACCTTCATTACATTCTGCAAATTGAGGAGTTTCGAGTAGAATCGTTTCTCGCAAAATGTCTTGCATGTCAAAAATTCCGCTTGTTTCGCTTAATGGCACGGCATGGTAGAAATTGTGTATATTTACATCTACTTCAACCGGCGCATTGCAAATGGCACAAGCAATTTTACTTTTAGTCTCTATGTCAAAATGCAAAATGAGGGAATCATCAGCCAAATAGGCCGTCCCCTGCACCTTGACAGGTTCATTAAAAATTAGATCTTTTTCGTTAACGCCAATAAAATCCGGAGGGAAGACTTCGTCAATCTCCTCCTCGTGTCCGTCTCGTAATTGGTCAACATAAACTTTAAATTCATCATTCATAGAGGTAAATTTACCTTAAAGGATCATTTATATCCAGATCTTTTTCATAAATTTCAAAACCCCCGCAAAACCGGCGTTTTTTTAAACACTTCGATCCCGAAGAAGCGATAATTCAAAAAAGATTATTAGAACGTTTGTAGAAGAGTTAAGTAAAAGGAAAATGATAGTTTATGCAGTGAACCAGATTTTTCTTTAAAAGATCGGCCGTTTGTCTTATGATTAACCTTTAGCCGACACATTACAAATTACAACTTAAAGTTAAGAGACCAATGAACGAAATCTTGTTAAATATCGAATCCAAAGAGATTCGCTACGCTCACTTAAAAAACGGACAGCTTTGCAACCTCGTTGTTGAGCGAAAAAACGAACGACAACTGACCGGAAACATTTATAAAGGCCAAGTAACAAACGTTTTAGGTGGCATCCAATCAGCCTTTATTGACATCGATGAAGGTGAAAACGGCTTTATTCATATTTCCGATATCATAGAAAATACAAAAAAATATGAACAAATCTATGATATGGACTTTGACTTGGACGCTCAAGCAAAAGTTCCTACAAAAAAACAGCAAAATGTTGCCATCGAACAGATCATGAACATCAATCAACCTGTTCTTGTTCAAGTAGTTAAAGAGCCTATCGGATCAAAAGGCGCAAGATTAACATCGAATGTTTCCATTGCCGGACGCTACCTTGTATTGCTACCAAATTCCTCCCATCGCGGTGTTTCAAGGAAAATTGAAGACCGTACTGCAAGAGATCGTTTAAAAAAATTCATACGCTCGTTTGAAATGCCACAAGACATGGGTCTTATTTGTAGAACTGCAAGCTGTCAAGCGGCACCTGAATTGCTCATTGATGAGGCAAATGATCTTTTAAATTCTTGGCATGCGATTATGGAGAATTTCCAAAAAGCTCAACGACCGACATTGCTATATGCTGAATCCGATATTATTAAGCGTGCAGTTATTACAGCAATCGACAAAAAATATGATCGCATTTTAACGGACGACTACCCAACCTACCATGCATGCAAGCGCCTTTACAGCAGATACGCAAATGAGCATTCATTGCGCATTGAATATTATCGCGATAAAGTTCCGATGTTTGAAAGATTCAATGTTGAAAAAGAAATTGAAAAGACTCTTCGACGAAAAATTTGGCTCCCAAGCGGCGGTTATCTTTTCTTTGACAGAACAGAAGCTATGCATACAATCGATGTTAACTCCGGAAGAAGCCACGGCACTCAAACAGATGTTGAGGAATCACTTCTTAGAATTAACTTGGAAGCTGCAGAAGAAATTGCAAGACAGCTACGCCTAAGAAACGTCGGTGGCTTAGTCATTTGCGATTTTATCGATATGCGCTTTAGAAAAAATCAAAGACGCTTGCTCGATCGCTTAAAAGATCATATGAAAGAAGATTCTGCAAAATGTACGATTTTGGGGATGAGCGAATTTGGACTTGTCGAAATGACACGCCAAAGAAACCGCGAATCTTTAATGCAGACCATTTGCACAGGTTGCCCTTATTGTAATGGAAGCGGACTTGTCAAAACTCATGAAAGTATTTCCATCGAAATCGAGCGTGCCTTAAAGAAAATCATCGGCCTGCATCAACAATTTGCTTTAAAACTTGTTGTTCATCCGGAACTCGACAATTACTTGAAAATCACTGATAAACAATTTTTGAAAAAACTTGTTGAAGAACTTAATGCTCATCTTGATTATGAGACAAGCGATCAGATGCATATTAATGATTTCCATTTTTATTCTACGATTAACAATAAAAGAATTGAAGTTTAGCAATTTGAGACCTCTTTTTAAAATTTGCTTTGCTTAGAAAAATTAGATTTTTTTGAGCTTGTTTTTTGATAAATTTTGAGAGAATATAGCTATATGGTGGAAAAATTTAGCGATAAACAAGCCAAAAAAGGCAATTTTAAAAGCCAAATGGAGTTTCGAAAGAGGTCTAATGAATTACCTTGAAAAAATAAAAAAATTAGAAAGTTTCAATAGAACATCTATTGATTTAACAGCTACTTTAAGGCAATTTCATTCAACCTACAAAGAAGCTATTGAATCAAATGGATTGAAAATTGAAGATTTCGAACCGGTTTTTGATCAATTTTTAAATCTGATTGAAATTCAATTAAAAGACCCTTACTCATTTGAATCATTTCATGAGGCACTACGTACACCAATCGATTATTATCAATTCGGAATTGATTTTATCACCCCTCTGATTATTTTGGAGGATTCTAAAGTTTTAAATCTAAATATCGTTGATGAAATTGAACAGCATCTTAAAAATGGTGAAAATGTCATTTTGCTCGCCAATCATCAAATAGAGCCGGACCCTCAGGCAATCAGCATTCTTCTTGAAAAAACCCACCCAAAATTGGCAGAAGAGATGATTTTTGTGGCAGGGCACCGTGTTACAACTGATCCTCTTTCAGTTCCTTTTAGTTTAGGAAGAAATCTTCTTTGCATTTATTCTAAAAAACACATCAGTACACCCCCTGAAAAGACTTTGGAAAAGCAGCAGCATAATCAGCGCACCATGATGCGGATGAAAGAGATTTTAATGATGGGTGGAAAATGTATTTATGTTGCCCCAAGCGGTGGCAGAGATAGATTAAATAGTGAAGGCGTCATTGAAGTTTCAAAATTTGATCCGCAAAGCATCGAAATGTTTTCCTTGATGGCAAAACAATCAAAAAAACCAACGCATTTTTATCCCCTTGCTTTATCCACTTATAACCTTTTACCCCCGCCTCATAGCATTGAGAAAAATCTTGGGGAAGAAAGACATGCTAAATGCGCACCTGTTTATCTTATGTTTAATCATGAAATCGATATGGAGCAATTTCCTGGATCAATGGGACTTGACAAAAAAGAAAAGCGTGAAAAAAGAGCCGAGTACATCTGGAACATCGTTCTAAACGACTACCAAAACTTCCCAAAATAACCTATACCTTTGTGATTTTTCATAAATTTATGAGATACTAATGGTCTAAAGTGTCTTCGTGTTTAAAAAAATCTAGCACGTTACATTTTTTAGCGGTCTTTTTAATGGAATTCGCGAGCGGCGATGACGCCACGGTCTTTATGCGTTGCATTGAGACCAAACTCAATTGGAGGAGTAATTCTTCCGATGTTTACCTCAATTTGACACCATCTTGCATCTTCTAAAAATATAGCGAAACTTGGAGGCTGATGCAATACAGCAAAAGCATAATAATGTTTAGTGTTCATCAATCTTGCCATATTCAAAGCTATTGCTGTAATAAAATTTGGTATTTTATAATGTGGGTACTTGGAAATTATTTTTGTTTGTTCGGTAAATTTTTTTGAGAGGGTTGTCGGTATGATTTTATTCGTGATTAGTAAGCAATGAGTGTTAGTTATTTGAATTTTTCCATATTTTTGAAAAATGTCGGAATGAAAATGCGAAATAAAAAATTCAGGATTTGCAAAACAATCTAAAGTCATTCCTTTTGGCACTTCCAGAAAGGTATGTGTTTGAAAAACTTTTTCCTTTTTTGTTGAAAATGGGCAGCGAGCCTTTAATATTGAAATGACATAGCGCTTGTTAAGAGGTTTAGTTTCTACATCAAAATTAAAATCTGATTTCCAATCTTCATTAAGATAAATGCTTGAGGGAAAAATTTTACGTAAATTAAACGCCTGCCAAAGTATGGGACTGCAAGCTGCAAAACTCCAATCTTTGCTTACAAGTGATGAAGAAGCCAAATCCGCATGGTTCAAATGCTTAAAAAACACTAAGGCTATTTCATAGGGAATGGTGGAATCTAATATAAGAAGGCATGGGCTTTTTTCTTGGATGACAGGTTCATAATAAATACTTTGAGGAAAAACATTCACTTATAATTACCCGGGTGTTAATTTAAAAGGCTTTTGAGGGACGCAACATAAGGGACAAATTTTTACTCTTTTTCATGTTGTATTGTCAACAAGAAATTATAATACTTGGAACAGAACACCCTTTTTGTTCTTGTCCCTTTGTTTCCTCTTTTATAAATCAAATAATTTTGATGCAATTATTACCCTGTTTGCTTACAGTGAAAGGTTAAACCATGAATAAAGCTTGAGGATTCTATGAACATCCATTTTAAATTCTTTTCCCTTTTGGTCCTTCTCACTCTACCAATTACTGCCATGTGCGAGGATAATCCAAAGGGTTACACCATCATCGAGGATTTAGCTAAAGAACCTATTTTAACTCCGTCTCTTGCAAAAAGACAAGTCTTAAAAATAAAGTTGGACAATGGACTTGAAGCAATTTTAATTTCCGATCCCCTAGCAGATAAATCAGCCGCCATTTTAACGGTAAGAACAGGCAGCTTTGAAGATCCTGTCGATTATCCAGGTATTGCCCACTTCCTTGAACACATGCTTTTTCTTGGTACAAAAAAATATCCTGAAGAATCCGGCTACCAACATTTTATTGCAGAAAATGGTGGTACAACAAATGCTTTTACAACCAACGACTTTACAGGTTATCTTTTCTCCGTAAATAATCAAGCTTTTCCGACGGCCCTAGACCGCTTTGCTGAATTTTTTAAGGAGCCTCTTTTTAACCCGTCCGGTGTTTCACGAGAACTTCAAGCAATCGATCAAGAATATGCTAAAAATGTACAGAACGATAATATCCGCAGTCTATATGTGATGAAAGAAATGACAACCCCCTCCCATCCTTATCATCATTTTGGTATGGGCAATAGTAAAACTCTTTCAAAAGTTTCTCAAGAAACCTTAATTGATTGGTATAAAAAAAATTACAGCGCAAATCTTATGCGATTGATGGTCTACTCCAAACTTCCATTGGATGAATTAAAAACCAATGTTGTCAAAGATTTCCAAGCTATTATCAACAAAAATGTTCCTCCTCATAAATCTTCTGCAATCCCTTTTAACATCGATGAAAATCGAGCTAAAATGGTTTATATAGAACCTATTAAAAACCTAAGAAGCTTAACAATCATCTGGAGTTTACCTCCAAAATTTGCCAATGTTTTAGACCGCCAACCGGAAAGCTATGCTTGTTATGTTCTTGGAGATGAAAGTGAGGGCAGCTTGCTTGCAGAATTAAAAAAAGAGCAGCTTGCGGAATCTTTGGGCTGTGCAAGTTATAAAATTGATTCTGTAAATCAAATTTTTTATATCGATATAGATTTAACAGAAAACGGTGTTAAGGATGTAAATCTTGTAATCAAAAGAGTTTTCCAAGCAATTGCAGCCTTAAAAAAAGAAGAGCCCCCAAAATATATTTTTGATGAATTGACACAGGTTCAAAAAATCAAATACCGTTATAAGAACAGAGAAGACATTTTCGAATCCTTTATGAAAGATGCAATGAAGCTGCCTTATGAAAGCATTCAAACATTCCCCGTTCAATCTTATATCGTTCAAAACTTTGATCCTGAACTCATCAAGGATTATATTCAGAACTTGAACCCTAACAATGCACAATTTTTCTTATTAGCACCCTCAACGCTAACAGGTATTGCTACAGACAAAAAAGAGCAATGGCTCGGAACAAAGTATGCAGTTAAAGAGATTGAAAACAATCAAATGAAGCAATGGGAAGAGGCTACAGCCATTCCTGAAATCACACTTCCTGCAGCAAACACTTTTATTCCTAAGGATCTTTCCATATTAAATAAAATTGAAGCCCAAGACATCATCCCGATTCCAAAACCTGAAGTAATTCTTGATGAGCCTTTTGGGATAATTTATTTTGCAAAAGACACTTTGTTTGGCGTGCCTGAAATCTATTTTAATTTTGATATCAAAACACCCGAGATCAAATCAGGAACATCGAAAAGTGTCGTATTAGCAGATCTTTATGTTAAAGCATTAAAAGATGCTTTAAATAAATTGAGTTACCCGGCAACTGTTGCCGGGATTAATTTTGATATCAAGAGATCAGATAACGGAATCAATGTTACCATTACTGGTTTTAATGGAAATGCGAATATTCTTTTAAAGGAAATTGCAAAAACCCTTAAGCAATTGAAGGTAAACGAAGATACATTTTTAATTTTAAAAGAGTCACTTCTTCGAGAATATGAAAATGCTTACAAGAGTTCCCCTTTAAAAGTGGCCATTGATCAGATGAGATTTGCTCTTTATAAAAATTACACGACAGAGCCAAAAAAAGCTGTAGCGATCAAAAACATTGATTTTCAAACATTTAACGATTTTTCAACTCAAATTTTTAATCAGATTTATGTTGAAGGACTTATTTATGGCAATGCTACAGAAGAATCTGCTTTAGAAACAAAGGAAATCCTCTTAAATTCCCTTACAAAAAATCCTTACTTAAAAAGTGATCATCTTCAAAAGCTTGTGATTGATTTACCTGAAAATAAGGGCCCTTATTATATTGAAAAAAATGTGGATGTTCAAGGAAACGCCATTATTTTATTCTTGGAAAATAGCGGTTTCTCATTTCAGAAAAAAGCTGCACAAGAAATTTTAATGCAGGCAATTGAAGGACCCTTCTTTTCAACGCTAAGAACCAAACAGCAAACAGGTTACATTGTAGGCAGTAAAAGTGAGGAAATTGAAGAAAAATTATTCAATTTATTTATCATCCAATCAAATACGCATGATCCTTACTCACTACTTGCCAGAATAGAGCTATTCATAGAAGGATTTAATCAGGAAATCGGAGAAGTAGCCTTAAAGAAAGAGAACTTTGAAACTATTAAAAGATCTCTTATTGAAAATTTACTCAATTCTTATAACAACACAAAGTTAATGGGTGAAATGTTAAAGAAATTAGCCTTTCAATATCATGGTGATTTTAATTGGACAAATAAACTCATACAAGCCTTTGACGATCTTACCTACGAAGAATTTGTTCGAATGAGCCATGCCTTGTTGAATAAATCAAACAAACAACGCTTTGGCATCTTAATCGATGGCATCATTTCCGAAGACACAAAATTTCAATACATTAAACTCCAGACCGTCAAGCAACTTCGCAAATTGAGCCAATATTCAAGTGGTAATTGTTGTGATTTTTATCCAAATAAAGTAAAATGATGTTTCACCTCGACTTATGTTGTTTTTGTCATCGTCTTAGAAGAGAGTAATAATTTTCTTTAAAAATGATGATAAAAACACATAAAATTCTTAAAAGAATAAATACTGCTTTCTTCGTATTCAATATATCAAGAAGCAGTATTACTTTTTTAAGACAAAAAAGTTGAGGTTTTACATTTAAGATATTATTCTTAAGCTTAACCTATATTTTTATCATGCAATCAGAACGTCGCGCCCTTTACAACTCACTCAGGCTTAATTGGCTTACCGACCCTACCCTAAAAGTAGAGTCTTGGCAGGTTGAGGATTACCGTGCTTTAAATTTTGAACTTTTATTCGAAAGACTAGAAAAGTTTCAAATCCATTTAGATAAACAAACATTTCAACTCTATGCCGAAAATGTAGACAGCCCTGAAGATCTGACAGATGAACTTCTTTTAGACACTCCCTTAGAAAATGAAAGCCAAGATGAGGTTTATCTATTAGTGTTCGAATTATGGCGCCGCTTGGTTACCGATAAAAAATCCCTCTCGATTTTTCTTGATGAACTTGATCATCAAATTTATTTATACGATACTGGCCAAAGCAAAAGTTCTGAACCTGTTCAAGACGCTCTTGAAGAATTAGCCATTATCCTTGATGAAAACATAGACAGCGGAGTTGATCCGGTGTCGATCTTTGAAACAATTTCCGCATCTTGTGCTAATGATCTTGAAAGTTTCCTCTACGATTACACATCCGAGCAGATCGAAAACGAAAATTACATTTATTCTTCCGAACTGCTTGATAATTTTAGTGATTATGTCCCTGAAGCCAAATGGTTTGAATTTTTAAGAATCCGCATTCAAGCAGTCCATGACACTATAGGCGCAAATCAAGCCATTCGTCAACTTATTCAAGAGCATTCAAAAGAAGAAGATCTTGAATTTAATTTGGAAATCCTTAGCTTTATCGCAAAAAGTGGGGAATATGACATTTTTATCAATCTTTTGAAAAAATCGATCCCTTTACTTGAAATCGAAGATGATTTTTTTGATTTAGTTACCTTAAGTATAGAATACTTTGAAAGACTTGATCTTGATATGAAAAAACAGCAATTGGAAACTCTTTTAAAAGGCCGCTTTAAGATTAACCCTGAAGCTAAATTTAAAACTGACGCTCAAGTAGCTGAATTTATAAAAATTTGCGAACACCTTTAAACCTCGTTCAACGGAGATCTAATCATGAATAAACCTACATCTCGAGCTATGGCAACATCTTTACGCACATACCATCGCCCCGTAAGAGAAGGGGATACTCTACTTGAATCTTGGGACCAAGTGGTTGATCGTGTGATTTTCCATCAACGCTGGCTTTGGGAGCGCGCTTTAGGCCGTTTATTAAATGATAGAGAAGAGCATGAACTTGAGGAATTAAAGGTTTTGATTCTTGGACGCTATGTTGCACCTGCCGGAAGAACTTTATGGCTTGGTGGAACAGAACTTAGCCGCACAAGAGAATCCAGCATGTTTAACTGCTCATACACTCATGTTGAAACAGTTTATGATGTTGTTGATATTCTATGGCTTCTTCTTCAAGGCTGCGGCGTCGGTTTTAAACCAATCACAGGAACACTTAACGGTTTTCGTCGTCCGCTTCAAGAAATCCGTGTCATTAGATCTAATAGAACGGAAAAAGGCGGAATTCAACAAAATATTGAAACATATTGTCCAGAGACTCAAGTTTGGACCATTAAGGTTGGCGATTCAGCAATAGCTTGGGCAAAAGCTGTTGGTAAATTAGTTGCAGGAAAATTCCCGGCAAGAACACTTCAACTTGATTTTTCAGAGATCAGACCGGCAGGAACAAGATTAAAAGGTTACGGATGGATTTCTTCAGGAGATGAGCAGATTGCAAAAGCTTTTAAATCCATTGCTAAAATTTTATCTGACCGCGCAGATCAGCTTTTAACACGTATGGACATTCTAGACATCATCAATTGGCTTGGAACTATTTTATCCAGCAGAAGATCTGCTCAAATTGCATTATTTGAATATGGCGATCCTGAATGGGAAGAATTTGGAACTGCTAAAAAAGAGTGGTGGACAAAAGGCAATGCACATCGTCAACAATCGAATAACAGCTTACTCTTTCGTAAAAAACCATCCAAAGAAGAACTTGAAAACCTCTTTAAAATCATGGTCGATGCCGGCGGATCAGAACCCGGGATGATCAATGCAGCAGAAGCTGAAAGACGTGCTCCTTGGTTTAAGGGTTGTAACCCTTGCGTTGAAATTCTTCTTGGAAATAAAAGTTTTTGTAATCTGACAGAAGTAAATCTTCTTGCCTTTAAAGGGGATCGAGTAGGACTTGAGCGCGCACTCTATCTTGCAGGAAGAATGAACTACAGACAAACAATGGTTAATTTACGAGATGAAATTTTACAGGAAGCTTGGCACTTAAATAATAGCTTCTTACACCTTTGCGGAGTAGGCCTAACCGGTATACGTGCAAGACCCGATCTTACAGCCTACGATTATAAGCGCATGCGCAATATCACGGTAAGTGCAGCTTACAGCATTGCAAACGAATTAAATTCTCCGCTGCCAAAGAATGTCACTTGTGTAAAACCAAGCGGCACACTTAGTAAAATCATGGGAACGGAAAAATGGGGTGAAGTACCGGAAGGTGTTCATGCACCGCTTGGCAAATACATTTTTAATAATGTGACATTTTCAAAACATGATCCCTTAGTTGCCAGATTTAAAGTGGCAGGTTACACCGTTATTGAAAAACCATTTGAGCCGGAATCATTACTTGTCTGTTTTCCTGTTAAATATGACAATGTTCCATTTACAAGAATGAATGTCACAAGAAAAAATGGGGTAGTAGAAGAAGTTGAAGTGAATACAGATTCTGCGATTCATCAGCTTGAATGGTATCGCCTTTTACAAGAAACATGGTGCGAGCAGAATGTGTCTAACACAATCTCCTACGATCCTTCTGAAATTCCTGCCATTATTGATTGGTTGCAAGAAAATTGGGAAACTTATGTGGGCGTTTCATTCCTCTATCGCAATGATCCGACAAAAAATGCTGAAGATTTAGGTTATGCTTATCTTCCTCAGGAAGTTGTGACAAAAACAGCTTATGATGAATATGTAGCACGCTTAAAAGAGATCGACTATAGCGGCATTGAAATGAGAGATGATGAATTGGCTGACTCCTGCGCTACCGGCGCCTGCCCCGTCCGCTAATCTTGGAAACTTTTCAATAAGTAATTAAAGGCGTTCACCAAAAAGTGAACGCTTTTTTTTTCCTCAAGAAAAAAGAAACAATTTAAAAATTCGTTCAGTATAAGGGAAGGTTTTTTTAACACCGAGGTCACCAAGTAGCAAATGAGAAGGGCTGAAAGAGTCTTTCAATTAAAAAATCTTCCAATATACGGGTGCTACTTCAAAGGTGAAAAACTTGCAATGCTACATAAAGCTGTTTAATATAACGTCTTCGGTTTATTTACAGGATACGCATGATCGCAACGCGGCAGGATCTTTACAAGCCCTAGGATATATTATAGGTTGATAATATCCTGCTGCGCTAGCGATCCTGCCGCGTAGCGATCATGCATATCCTGTAAAAAATCAAAAATGCTTTAATTGTAGAGCCTAATTTTTATATTGAAAGAGAACTTTTATATAATGCAACATGTTCTGCACACATTCACCTCTCAGCTTCTCTCATTTGCTCTCTTGTGTTCTTGGTGTTAAAAAAACGCAAAACGCTAGGAGTCCACACCGAAGTGGTTTAGCAACCGATCCA
>Ga0105045_10000253_pt1 | contig 35881 bp, 21 predicted proteins | sample MAT02_FD_78089 | JGI IMG/M metagenome (GOLD analysis project Ga0105045, IMG submission 78089) | Freshwater microbial communities from Lake Fryxell liftoff mats and glacier meltwater in Antarctica - MAT-02 (megahit assembly) | ecosystem: Environmental > Aquatic > Freshwater > Ice > Liftoff...
AGTTGACTATAATATCAACTACTGTATTATTAACTCGTGGGAGCAAAACGGCATCAATTACGTGAACTATACCATTCTCAGTAATGATATCTGCTGCAGTCACTCGAGCCCCATTGATAAATACGCCATCTGCGTTGGATATAATATTGATTTCTTCACCCAGTAGTGTTATAGCCGTACCTTCTGTTATAAGCCTATCACCATCAAATGAGCCCCCTAACAAATGGTAAAGCAATACATCTTCTAATAAACTATTATTACTGCTCGTAAGCTCTGCTAACAATGCATCTGGCAAGGCCGAAAAAGCCGCATCCGTCGGTGCAAATATAGTAAATGGCCCGTAACCCTTAAGTGGCTCAGTAAACTCAATGCTGTCTAAAAGCGAAGCGAGTATAGTATGATCAGGAGAGTTTTGGACTACATCTACAATAGTGTTTTGATACGGCAATAATACTGAATCTAAAACATGCAATAAACCATTGTTTGCTTCAATATCTGCAACTATTATTTTTGCTTGGTTAATAAAAAGATCGTCACCTACTTGAAATACAGTCACCGTTCTATCATTGAGCATTACGAAATAAGGCTCAATTAACAAATCAACAATAGATAAGCTGTCTAAGCTTTCAGAAGTTGCATGGTATGTAAGTATATTGGTCAATAATTCAGTATCTGCAAGAATCGCAGTTAAAGTTGCTTCAGGAATAGCACTAAATGCTGCATCATTTGGCGCAAATAGCGTACCTACAGTTTCATCATCTATTAAGACAGATTCTAGACCTGCAATTCGCACTGCGAGTTCTAATGTATTGTGATCCGGAGAGTTTTTGACTACGTCCCACAATGTATTTCTAGTGCCATCACCCGGCAATAACACCGCATCTATAACGTGAACTACACCGTTGCTGCCTTGAATATCTGCAACAGTTACTTCTGCGTCATTGATATAAACCTTGCCGCCACTGACATAAACTGTCACATTACCACCATTTAATGTGGCGATTACTTGGCCATCAGATAGACTACTAGACCTAGCTTCAGAACCTATTACATGATAGGTCAGAATCTCATTCAAGGTAGGTATATCATTTAAAAGGGCCTCTACAGTTCCCTCTGGCAAAGCACCAAAAGCCTCATCCGTCGGTGCAAATACTGTAAACGGTCCGTCACCGCCCAATGTACCCGCTAAATCTGCAGCAATTACTGCCTGTTCTAGAATCTCATGATCGGGAGAATTTACAATAATTTCTAAAACTGTCTGGGCGTTGCCACTGAATCTGCCTAAGGCTAAAAGAAAAAATAAGAGTAAAATTTTAAATTTCATTTTTAAAAATTTTAAGGTGTTAAGAATTTGAAGTAAATAAATTGTTTACTTTTTGCTTTATAAAAAGCGGTAAGAATTTGAAATAATAAAAAAATGATTAGTCTTTGAAATTTAGACATATAGTGCAAATATGCTAAAAAAGGTTGCCTGAGGCAAAAAAAAATCTATTAAACATCATAATAAACCTAAACAAAAAAAAAATGTTTAAATCTCAGGCAACTAAAAAGGCCTAAACTTCACTTTAACTTATATCAATAATTTTTTATGACCGATCAAAACATTGTCGAACTGTGCTTGGATGGAAATAGAAAGGCCCAAAAAGTATTGTATGACAATTACAAAAATGGAATGTACGTAGTATGTAGCAGGTACTTCTCGCAAGATGACCTTGCGGAGGATGCTTTACATGAAGGATTCATAAAAGTGTTTAGAGACCTTGGGCAATACGATAGTGAAAAAGGTACGCTTGGTGGATGGGTCAGAAAAGTAATGGTAAATACATGCCTAGAGATTATAAGAAAAAACAGAATTAAAATAGATGATATTGATGAACAGCACGATATACAAAGTAATGACCCAAATATAATATCTGAATTAAACCTCAAAGACTTAACAAAACTTATTCAACTGTTACCAGATGGTTACAGATACGTTTTTAATCTATTTGTGATAGAAGGGTTTAGTCATCAGGAGATAGCACAAAAAATGAATATCACTGAAAGCACATCCAAATCACAACTTTTCAAAGCAAAAAACTGGCTTAGAAAAAGAATAGAGAATATTTTAATTTGACAATCATTATCCGAAATATAAAATGGAAAATAATAATTTAGAACATTTTTTTAACAAAAAATTTAACGAACCGATCGTTCCTGACGTGTGGAATACTCCATCCGAACAAGTGTGGGATCTGATCGAAGCCGATCTCAACAAAAAAGATCGTAAAAATAGATTAATAGCTTTATTACCTTGGTTTATTGCCGTTATTTTATTTGGCTTTTTAGTTTGGTTTGCTTCTGAGCTCCGCAGCACCAAAAATGAATTGACCGCTGCCACTACTGAGGTTAAACTATCAAAGCAAGAAAATACAGATTTAATTGAAGAAGTAAAGATTAAAAACTCACAGCTTAACAGCAAATCATCGATTAAACCTTCAGTTACAACGTCCAGCACCATCGATGCGGGTAACAGGTTCATATACAAGTCTGCTTCAGCACCTAATAGTCAAAAAAATAAATCATCCATAGACCTTAATGGAATGGATACAAATATGGCGACCAATTATAAAACCACTTTTGTAACTAATGTTGAAACGTACGGCACGAAATCAAGTGAAAATAGTATCGTCGACACTGTAGTAGTAGCTACAGATTTAGTAAACATACAAAATCTTTCTTTTAGTTTTGAGCCACTGGTTTCCGTATCTGATTCGAACCTACCTAGCCCTAAACAAAACATCGATCCTAAAGCTAGCAACATCAAAACTTTCAATAATTTTACACTTGGTGCTTCTACAACGTATAACCACTGGAATGATAAGTACATCATTATGAATATTCAAAACAATAATGAAAGTCTGCTAAATGAAAAAATAAAAAACAATTTCAGTTATGGCTTAGAATTAAATAATCAGTTGGGCGACCAATGGGAGCTGCATCTTGGCTTAAGGTATGGAAAAAGAACGCATTCTACCTCTTTTGATCTGAATATACCATACGATATGGCTTCTGAAGTATTAGACGCTCAAGGAGTGTTGCACTCTACTATCAATCACTCACTACCCTCAGGATATGGGGCTGTAGATACTGAGATCGTACTGGTAAGAAGCACAGGAAGTCCAGTATCTCACCAAGAAAATATAAACCTCAATCTTGCCTTTGATAATCAAGTTACTTACTTGCACTTGCCCTTTGCAGCTAGGTATTATCTAAAAGATAATCAAAAAGGTTGGTTCTTAGGTGCAGGATTGCAAACAGAACTAATTGTAGGACAAAGTATTATAGATAATCAACTCGTAAGCCATCACTCTCATGTACATGAAGGTAGTGTCAATACCACCTTTGCGACCAAGCAATCAAAAAAAGCTAACTTCAGCGCAATGATGCACCTTGGTTATAAACTAAAATTGAACAATCAGTGGAATATCATTTCATCAGTCCAATACAATCGTGGCATTAGCACCGTTTATGAAAGTACTGATTATAAGCACTATGTAAACTTCTTTGGTTTGTCAGTAGGAATTAATAGACAGTTCTAATTAATAGTTCAGTTAGTTTTGAGCAAGAAATACTTTATGTACAATTAGCTAACGCAACTATCACTATTTTAGGATAATTATCCTTATATTTGTGCCCAACTCTAAATTTTATTAAGAATCAAAGCACAAAAAAAATTGAGTAGTCAGTCATCTTTTACCACCGCTGAAGGTATCAAGTTATCACCGCAGTACTTTCCTACTGATTTGGAAGACTTAAAACACATCGGGTTTCAAGCAGGTATAGCACCATACCTCAGAGGACCGTACAATACGATGTACCTCAACTCCCCGTGGACGATTCGTCAATACGCAGGCTTCTCTACAGCTGAACAGAGCAATGCTTTTTATAAACGAAATCTAGCTTCTGGTCAGAAAGGCCTGTCTGTAGCCTTTGACCTAGCGACACATAGGGGATATGATTCTGATCACCCTCGAGTGACAGGAGATGTAGGTATGGCGGGTGTAGCTATCGATACCGTCGAAGATATGAAAGTGCTATTTAGCGACATTCCATTAGATGAGATGTCTGTATCTATGACGATGAATGGAGCAGTGATTCCCATCATGGCATTCTATATAATAGCAGCAGAAGAGCAAGGCGTATCCCAAGAAAAGCTCGCTGGAACTATCCAAAACGATATCCTCAAGGAATTCATGGTGCGCAATACCTACATCTATCCGCCTGCCGCTTCTATGCGCTTAGTAGCAGACATATTTGCTTATACCTCTGCAAACATGCCCAAATTTAACAGCATATCTATCAGTGGTTATCACATGCATGAGGCAGGCGCCCCAGCTGATCTAGAGCTAGCATATACACTTGCAGATGGAGTAGAGTACATCAAAGCAGGTCTCAAAGCAGGCCTAGAAATAGATGATTTTGTACCTAGATTCTCATTTTTTTGGGGCATAGGTATGAATCTATTTATGGAAGTAGCCAAGATGCGTGCAGGTCGTTTGCTCTGGGCAAAATTAGTACAAAACTTAGGTGCAAAAAATCAAAAATCGCTAGCACTCAGAACCCACTGCCAAACTTCAGGCTACAGCCTCACTGCCCAAGATCCATTCAATAATATCACACGTACAGCCATAGAGGCACTCGCAGCAGTCATGGGGGGCACTCAGTCATTGCATACCAACTCACTAGATGAGGCAATCGCACTACCAACGGACTATTCGGCAAGGATAGCAAGAGATACACAGATATATTTGCAGACAAAGACAGATATACTCAAAGCTATAGACCCACTTGGTGGATCTTACTATGTAGAAAAGCTGACTAGTGAACTTGTAGAAAAAGCCTGGATACATATCCAAGAAATAGAAAGTCTAGGCGGTATGACCAAAGCCATAGAAGCAGGCATCCCTAAGCTCAGAATAGAAGAAGCCGCAGCAGCTAAACAAGCACGCATAGACAGTGGAATCGAAAAAATCATTGGTGTCAATCTCTATCCATCTCCTCTAGATACCGAACTCGAAGTACTCAAAGTAGATAATACAGCCGTCAGAAATCAACAAATAGCTGGCCTTGTAGCATTGCGTAAACAAAGAGACGAACAAGCAGTTAAAACAGCAATCGACGCCATCAAAAAAGGTGCAAAATCCGATCAAAACTTACTTTTGTTAGCTATAAGCGCCGCACGTCTTCGAGCCACACTGGGCGAAATATCACTCGCTATGGAAGAGGTTTTCGGACGTTTTGTGGCATCAACACAGACCATAAGTGGAGTTTATAAAAAAGCAATCAGTATGGACAAAAAATTTGCATTGGCGCAAAGCCTATCAGATCAGTTTGCAGCTTTAGAAGGTCGCCGTCCGCGTATCATGATCGCTAAGCTAGGACAAGACGGACATGATCGAGGAGCAAAAATCATTGCTACCAGTTTTGCAGATTTGGGTTTTGATGTGGATATGGGACCACTCTTTCAAACACCCGAAGAAGCAGCTAGGCAAGCAGCCGAAAACGACGTCCATATCCTAGGCATATCATCACTCGCCGCAGGACACAAAACCCTCGTACCACAGACTCTGGAGGCATTGAGAGCGATAGGCAGAGACGATATCCTAGTCGTGGTAGGAGGTGTGATCCCACCACAAGATTATCAATATCTTTTTGATCTAGGTGTAGCAGCCGTTTTTGGACCTGGAACAGTAATTGCAGAAGCAGCCAGCGAAATATTGAGCATCATGATCAGTGCCAAATAGCTTGTGAAATGAGTTTTTTACTTTACAAAGTACCTTATAACTTCTAACCATATATTTTTTAATAACAGTTATGCTTAAAAGTGACTTATCGTCAAACCTTGACAAAGTACAACGAATCGCTAATGCTTCTAAGCTGAGAAGGATGCTTTATCATCCCTACAGATACATCAAGGCTATCGCTTTTCGCAAGTTGATTTATGTACGTACGCACAAGGAAACACAAGCAATATGTAATACTTTTTTTGGAACAGATATTAATATTTTGCTACCTTCTAGCACCGATATATACCTGACTGGAGGCAAATCTCATGATTCTGAAATCAAGCTGGCTCGGTTTCTTATAAACCATCTAAAAGAAAGCAATACTTTCATAGACGTAGGAGCTCATTACGGATATTTCTCTTTGCTTGCCGCAAAATTAGTCACTTCATCTGGTAAGGTATATGCTTTTGAGGCTGCACCTAAGACCTTCTATGTCTTGTCAAAAAACGCAAAAAGTATCTCCAACCTCACAGCTTTTAATATGGCAGTTTCAGATACAGAGGAAGAATTAAAATTTTTTGAATTTCCAAATCTTTATGCAGAATATAATACACTAGATGTCACTCAGTTTGAAAACGAAAAATGGTTTAAAACGCATCAACCAACTGAAGTAACTGTACCATCGATCATATTAGATGATTTTCTAACAACAGAAAAAATTAATTTTCAATATATAAAAATCGATGTAGAAGGTGCAGAATTAAAAGTAATCAATGGCTTAACAAAATACCTAAGTAGCTACTCACCAACGATTATCATGGAATATCTGTCAGAGCGCCGAGGTAATGCTGCTCATGTACAAGCCGAGAATAAGCTAAAAAAACTAGGCTATCATTCTCACGTCATCAATAGTGAAGGCTTTCCCGAAAAAGTGCCATCGGTAAACGACTACATCAGTTCTAGCAACTTAGAATCTGATAATATAGTTTTTATTAAATAAAAATAACCACTCGACACACCACTTTTGGGTACTTTATTATAGTATCAGTCGAGTTAAAGGATATTTTATTAAAAATTTAACAAAAAAACAAAGTGAAATTGAAATTTTTTATCACCTTTGCCATTATTAAAACCGTCATTTTCGATAACAATCAAAATTTAATAAATGGATATTCTAAACTTATTACAAGGTCCGATGAAGGACGTGATCATCAAACAAGTAGGACAACAGTTCGGTATCAAAGATACTCAAAAAGCTAATACTGCTGTAGATGGAGTTGTGGCTATGCTAATGGGCGCAATCTCAAAAAATGCTTCGACACCAGAAGGTGCAGAATCGTTAAATAAAGCACTAGAGAGAGATCACGATGGTAGCATACTGGACAACCTTTCAGGATTCTTGTCAGGTTCTATGCAGCCCACCAACCCAAATACAGCTAATGGTGCTGGAATCTTAAACCACCTTCTGGGCAATCAGCAAGAAAACGCTGCTGCATCGCTATCAAAAGCAAGTGGTATAGATACCGCTACGATCCTAAAAATGATGATGACTTATGCACCTATAGTTTTAGGAATGCTTGGCAAGGCTAAAGCCGAGCCAGCTACGCAACAGCAAGGTACAAGTGGCCTTTTGGACTTTATAAAAGGCGCAACTCAGACCGTAAATCAACAACCTAGTAATCAAAATCTATTGACTCAATTGTTAGATAAGGATGGAGATGGTAATGTCATAGATGATATAACAGATATGGGTTTAAAATCTATATTTGGAAAATTTTTAGGCCAAAAATAAATCAACTTCTTATCTTTGTCGCTGTAACAAGTAATTTTAAGGCCACTGGTAGCAATATTTAGTGGTCTTTTAGTATTTACTTCTTTTTTTTTCTCAAAAAAGTCAACCTTACTGCATTATGTATATTCACTTTCATATCCAATACCAAACTACCTTCGGGCAGTCACTAGCTGTACAATTTGAGCTAGACCAATTGACTACTACAACCTTGGTTCTGAAGACCTTTGACGGAAGTCATTGGACAGGTATTCTTGATTATCATGAACATACATCCATTCGTTATAGATACATCATCGTGGACTCAAATACTCCATTAGACACACCTCTTTTAGATACTGAATGGGGCAAAATGCGCATCTTTAACTTATTTAAAAAGAAAAATTTCTACCTCGAAGACGCATGGAGAGCTAGAAAAAATCATGAAAACACCTTTTTGAGTAGTGCATTTACCAATGCTATATTTAAAAGAAATACAATCCAATCGTCCAAAGAAGTAAAATCAACTAAGGCAATCTTACAATTAAATGTAGGAAAAATACCTAGTCATCTTGCTTTTGGTGTAATAGGTGATATCGCTTCGCTAGGAGATTGGATACAGCCAGTAATCATGGACGATTCAGGATTTCCAGTTTGGCAACTTACCATAGAAGTACCCGAAGCTATGCATCAGATAGCATACAAATTTGTCGTCATCGATCCCCTAACCAATGATATCATCACTTGGGAGAGCGGCGACAATCGTGTGCTAGCCATAGACCATACCGAAAAGCATAACGTCATCGTCAAAACCATAGAGGAGTTTAGGGGTAATCAACAGTGGAGAGGCAGCGGAGTAGCAATTCCCGTGTTTTCGCTTAGGTCTGCTAATGGATTAGGTATAGGTGAGTTTTCGGACTTGATCCCGATGATAGACTGGAGTAAGTCAATCGGTCTGGACATGATTCAGATCCTCCCTGTCAATGATACTATAGCAACCAAAACCTGGAAAGACAGCTACCCGTATGCTGCTATTTCGGTTTTTGCGCTACACCCAATGTATATCAATGTGCAAAAAATAGGTACACCTAAAAATAAAATCGATCAGAAAGAACTCACGAAAACCATAACAGATCTCAATAAGCTGCCGGCCATTGACTTTCAGAAAGTACTCGTAGCAAAAATGAAGTTTTTTAAACTCCTATACCATGAGTCGGTAAGTGATCTTAAGAACAACATTTCATACTTAGATTTCATAACTAGCAATGCAGATTGGCTCCAGCCTTATGCTGTTTTTAGTCATTTGCGAGATGTGAATAATTCACCTAATTTCAATCTCTGGACTTCACATAATGAATATAAAGAAACGGACGTACTAGCCTTTTGTGACCCAAAACACCCAAATCATAAAGAGGTAGCTTTTTACTTCTTCCTTCAGTTTCATGCCGACTTACAACTTCAGGAAGTTAAATCTCACGCTCGAGCAAATGCTGTGGTCATAAAAGGTGATTTGCCGATTGGCATATACAGATACAGCGCAGATGCATGGGTTGCCCCATCGCTTTACAACATGGACGAACAGGCGGGTGCACCACCTGATGACTATGCTGTCCTAGGTCAAAACTGGGGTTTTCCGACGTATAACTGGTCTGAGATGGCAAAAGATGGCTTCCAATGGTGGCGCGGGCGTATGCAACACCTCAATCGTTATTTCGATGCGCTGAGGATAGATCATATACTAGGTTTCTTTCGGATCTGGCAGATTCCTCTCGACCAAGTAGAAGGAACAATGGGCACTTTTAATCCTAGGCTCCCCCTAGATAGAGACGAGCTCAATGCTTATGGTATCAATGGTGATCTATCGAGATATACGATGCCTTATATCACTAAATCATTACTTAATGAGCTTTTCGCAAAAGATGCAAAGATCGTTTTTGATAATTTTATGGAATATGATTCCAATAATAAAATAGTTTTTAAACCTGCCTTCAAAACTCAAAAAAAAATAGCTGATTTTATAACAAAAAATGTAAAATTAAAAACATTTGAAAAGCCTTTGTTTAGATTAATCTCAGAGGTTCTTCTATTGGTAGAACCTAGTAGTGAAGGATCTAAGTTTAATCCTAGAATCACACTCAACACAACACATTCGTACACACAATTGGATAACTATATGAAGTCTAATTTTACGAATTTATACAACGATTATTATTATATACGTCATGACAGTTACTGGAAGGATCAGGCACTTTGGAAGCTTCCCGCATTGCTTGACGCAAGTGACATGATGATCTGTGGCGAAGATCTGGGCATGATACCAAAATCTGTTCCCACCGTCATGGAAGACCTAAACATCCTAACACTCGAAATCCAGCGGATGCCCAAGGGGAATAGTAAGTTTGGTCAGGTAAGCAACTATCCTTATTTCTCTGTTTGCAGCCCTTCTTGCCATGACATGAGCACGATACGCGGTTGGTGGGAGGGAGATCATGACCTAGCTAAGTTATACTACTATGATTACCTACACGGTGTAGGTTTGACGCCGATGAACTGCCCATCTAGTGTAGTCCAAGTAGTTGTAGAAGATCATTTGAGTTCGCCGAGTATGTTGGCTATATTTCCTATCCAAGACCTCATAGGTATAGATGATAATCTCCGCCTAGCAAATGCCAAAAGCGAACAAATCAACGAACCCAGCGATCCGAATCACTACTGGAAATTCAGGTTTCATCTAAGCGTAGAAGATCTATTAAAAAATAGCGAACTCAATGATAGATTGACACAAATGCTTGTCAAACATGGCAGATAATGGAGCTCATACATTCATAGGCACTATATCCAATTTTTAAGATTCGCCACTATGGGGCTACATGTGGTAATCGCCGATGATATCGCAGCCTGCTACATAGACGGCAAGGATCGCAGAGTGATATGCACCATAGATGGTCACCTCCAAATGCACGCGGCAATAATGTTTATGCATGACCTCAAATTCATCATGATAAGCAAAGTTAAGCTCAAATCGTTAAGCAAAGACATAGGCCAACAAATAACAATACACCTTATCAAAGATGCTTCTGAATATAGAATGGAGTTTCTAGATGAAATGTACGAAGTCTTTGATACCGACCCTACAGCATTTGACTATTTTAAAGCACTTACTATTGGGAAACAAAGAACCCTTCTCTACATGATTGGTAATATCAAAAACGCCGACACGCGCATCCGCAAATCTCTCATCATCGCCGACCACCTTACGGTAAATAAAGGTAAAATAGACTATAAAATGCTCAACGAAGGATTTAAGAATAAGAGCAAATTTATTTGACATGTTCCGTTTGTTGATTTATATGATTTGTCTAATTTGTCTAATTTGTTTAATCTGTTTGATTTACAGAATTGCTATTACTGACCTTTCAAACTATATGTCGATTTGTCAATTTGCTCTTCAAATTTAATTTGAAAGCATGACAATATTGCAATCAAAGATTGCAGCACCATTAAACCTAATGTTATAACACCTGCTAAGCGTAAGTTGCACCTGCGCTTGTGCGTCGCCAAATCTTCGACTTGATCCTAGAAAAATGCGACATTGAATTAAAGATGCATTTAAGATTTAGACCTTTAAAAACAGCCAAAAGCTAACAACCAAAAGCTAACAACCAAAATACCACGAAACCATAACTTCTAATACTTGTTAGATAAGATATGAATGTACTTTTGATCGCTTTTGTACTAATCACATTAGTCAATATCTTGGCTTACCTTTGGGCGTATAGCAATCAAAGCGACCACTTGACTGATATCAGTTACAGTGCTTGTTTCATATTTGTTGCCTTATATTTTTTATATGCATTCGGGTCGCTTTCGACAGGGAGAGTTATGCTTACCTTGATGATAATATTGTGGGGATTGAGACTTGGCGGCTTCCTTTTTTATCGGATCAATACTATGGGAAAAGATGAGCGGTTCGATAGTTTCAGAAGCTCGAGGACAGGTTTTTTAAAATTTTGGCTACTGCAATCGATAAGTATTTGGATCATTAGCTTGCCGTTGATGCTTGGACTTACTAAAGTCGATTTGGGCTTTAGTACTATATTCTTCTTGATTTGGTTGATAGGATTCGTTATAGAAAGTGTAGCCGATTACCAAAAATTTAGTTTCAGACAACATACTTCAGATAAGCTTCAATTTATAGCCACAGGATTATATAAGCACATCAGACATCCCAATTATTTGGGAGAGATTCTTTGTTGGATTGGTGTTTTTGGATATGTGAGTGCATCATTGGTCGGTTTGGAGTGGCTCAGCATCATCAGTCCGATGTGGGTCATCATTTTGTTAGTAAGTATCAGTGGCATACCATTGATAGAGGTAGCTAACTCAACTAAATATAGAAATAATATAGCCTTTGATACTTATACAAAACAAAGCTGGAGATTACTACCATATATATATTAATAACCTGATTTGCTCATACTCATAAAACGCGGTAAATATGTGGATTGAAGTTGGAAAATGGATTGTGATACTATTTGGAATTTTTTTTATTGCTGTTGCTTTCATTATGTTGCTGTGTCCGAAAATCGCAAGACAAACACTACGAAAAGCTGGAAGTACAAATTTAATTAATTACAGTGAAATAACTATACGAATGATTCCTGCCATAGGATTAATCTTAGTAGCAAACCATTCAAAATTTACTGAAATATTCTATATTTTTGGTTGGTTTATGCTTGTTACCTCATTTATTCTCTATTTCATTCCAAAAGATATCCACCATAATTTTTCGAACAAGTGTGCTGATATTTTAAAACCGTCTTACTTTCAGTTGATTTCTCCATTTTCATTCTTTATAGGTATTTTGCTTATATACAGCGTTTATTAGGACTTACTTATGTATTGATAATATATTTAAATACAAAGACTTATATTAATTTTATTCTTATTTTAGTGCACGGACTTGAGTATTCAGATACTCTAAACCATGCACTTAATTCTAGTATTGCCATAAGCGGGCGGCAGTTACTTTTCTCATTACCAAAAAAAGTAACCAAAAAAAGTCTAGTTCAAAAAAAAGCGATTGCTTCACACCGTTTTATACACATTTTAATAATCTTTCACATTGTTGCATTATAGTAGCTCTTTTGCGTTCCTTCACTTCTCGTATTATCATACTCGACCTTACAGATTCACTCAGTCTTATGCTTTTTAAATTGCAAAGGGAAGATAGCCCATAAAGTCGTGGAAGTTTTGGTAACGAAGCACTTCCTATTATTCATTCTCATATCGCTGGTTTTTTGAGCAATTTTCTATCTATTATAGGCCATTCTGACTTTTTCAGCAAGTGTTTATAAATTGAATACAAGAAGTGTAAACAATAACTACTAAATTATTATATTTTTTTAAAAGTTGTAAAAGGAAGCCAAGAAGCAAAACGTTTTAGAATAATTCAACTTGTCATGACGTTTTGGATGTTAAATGCACGTTAAAAACTTGTTAGTAATTAAATTTTAGCACCGGTATGCGTTTAAATATTATTAATTTTACTTACTTTGTGTATGATTTTAGATGCACCTCGATAGTAAGGTCTTTTCTTAACAGAACAATCCAAAACACTGCATAAAAGCGAGCCTATGAAGCCTTTCGTTAAAATAGCATTACTTCTGATAATGATTGTGATAGTCCATGTAAATATGGATGCACAAAAGAGAGTCTATTCGAATAAAGACAAAATAGAAGTAGTACAGTTTTCTGGTATGGTATTTTATGCTGATAATGAAGGCAATCCAGCGCCACTTCCATATACTAATGTAACGGTTTTGGGGACAGCCAGAGGTGCAGCATGTGATATAGACGGGTTTTTCTCATTTGTCGCATTGGCAGGTGAGACGATAGTTTTCTCTAGGATCGGCTACGAAACCGTCGAGATCAAAATCCCTGATACCCTTATCAGCGACCAATATAAGTGGATTCAGATCATGACCGAAGACAACATTTGGCTACCAGAAGCAGTCATCATGCCATGGCCGAGCAAAGACCACTTCAAACAAGAGTTTTTAGCAATAGATATAACCAACGAACTCCAAGAAAAAGCAATGGCTAATCTAGCGGATGAAAAACTTAGAGAAATCAGGTACTCTGTGCCCGCAGATGGACGGGAAGCTACTAGTATGGTCATCAGGCAGCAAGCTACAGACTTCATCTATACAGGACAGATACGACCACAGAATATTTTTAACCCGTTGGCGTGGAAAAAATTTATAGATGCTTGGAAACGGGGAGATTTCAAAAAGAAAAATTAACAAGGGCTATTGCTTAGCGCAAAGTATGTATTTCTTTTACAAATAAGTGCATTGGATTTTTGATAGAAGTATTTATTAGGTATTTTTTTACTTTGGAAGTAATCAAATATAACTATATTTGCATCTCAATTAATATTCAAGAATCCATACAGGCGTCAAAAAAGTATATTAAAAAGTATAACTTTATTAATTGCAGAACGTTAAGGATCTATAAATCAGCAAGAATTATCAATGAAAATCGTCGATTATTTTAATAAATCTCAAGGTGAAACCTTCGTTTCATTTGAAGTGTTGCCTCCATTGAAGGGTGGTAGTATGAATGATATCTTTAAGACATTAGACCCACTGATGGAGTTTAAACCACCATTTATAGATGTCACTTATCACCGTGAAGAGTATGTCTATAACAAGCGTGAAAGTGGATATTATGAAAAAACAGCTATTCGAAAGCGTCCCGGAACTGTCGGAATCTGTGCTTCTATAATGCACAAATATGGTATAGATGCCATTCCACACTTGATATGTGGAGGCTTCACTGTAGAAGAAACAGAAAATGCGCTCATCGACCTGAACTTCCTAGGCATCAACAACATCCTAGCCCTTAGAGGAGATGCAAGACAGTTTGAAGATAGATTTATGCCCGAAATCAATGGTCATAAATATGCTGTAGATCTAGTCAAACAAATCAATGACATGAATAAAGGTACTTACTTAGATGCGAATATAGATAAAGGTGCAGCTACAGATTTTTGTATAGGAGTATCAGGATACCCTGAGAAGCATTTTGAAGCTGCTAACTTTAAAATTGATGTAGAAAACCTCAAAAAGAAAATCGATGCAGGTGCTAGTTACATCGTCACACAAATGTTTTTTGACAACGAAAAATTCTTTCAGTTTAAGGAAGCATGCATCAAAGCAGGAATAACTGTTCCTATCGTTCCTGGGCTAAAGCCTTTGACATCAAAAAATCAATTGGCCTCCATTCCACGTAAGTTTTTTATCAATTTTCCAGATGATCTTGTCAACGAAGTCATTAATTCTGAGGATAAATCCACTAAGCAAATAGGCATTGAGTGGTGTATCCAACAGTGCAAAGAACTCAAAGCCACGGGATCGCCTTGTATTCATTTCTACACGATGGGAGACGTAGATACTACATACAAAATCGTCGAAAAACTCTAGCAAAACAACAACTATGGCCTTAATCACCTTTACTGACAATGGACTGTATTGCAGTCAAGGGGATTTTTATATAGATCCATGGAGGTCGGTCAGAAAGGCACTCATCACACATGCTCATGCAGATCATGCTACTAGTGGTCATGGTAGTTACCTCGCATGTCTGGATTCAGTGCCGATACTTAAATTTAGACTCGGCTCACATATCAAAATCTCAGGTATAGCCTACAGAGAGAAAACTACCATCAATGGTGTAAAAATATCTTTTCACTCCGCAGGGCATATCATAGGTTCAGCACAGATTAGACTAGAATACAAAGGCGAAATCTGGGTTATCAGTGGAGATTACAAACTAGAGAACGACGGATTCTCAGGTGAATTTGAGTCTGTCAAATGCCATCATTTCGTCACCGAATCGACCTTTGGGCTACCTGCGTTTAAGTGGAGACCGCAGCAAGAAATTTTTAATGAGATCAATACTTGGTGGCAAGAAAATGCAAGTATCGGAAAAGTCAGCATCATCTCAGCTTACTCCCTAGGCAAAGCGCAGCGCATACTCACAGGCATAGATACGAGCATAGGTCCGATTTTTACACATGGCGCCGTAGAAAACACACATATAGTCCTCAAAAAACAAGGTTTAATCTTACCCGAAAGTACTAAAATAGAGCAAAACGAAAATCCTAAAAATTATCAAGGTGGCCTCGTACTAGCACCACCCGCAGCTATAGGATCGGCATGGACCAAAAAATTTAAAGACTATGAAGAAGCCACAGTCTCAGGTTGGATGGCCGTCAGAGGCATCAAGCGACGTAGAAACATTTCAAAAGGATTTGTCCTATCTGATCATGCGGATTGGGATGCACTTAATCAAGCGGTCAAATGGACTGGTGCAGAAAACATCTATGTGACCCACGGATATACAGAACTATACGCCAAATGGCTAAATACTCAAGGCTACAATGCCCAAGTCGTCAAAACTGAATTTAATGGCGATGAAGACGGAGGGGAAGATGAAGGAGAAGATTAAGAAAAATCAGTATCGGTTATTAATACTCATTATTTTTAAACAAAAAATCACTTTATATTCTTAATATGAAAAAATAATATTTGCAAAACTTTGCCACATTGATCAATCAGCTAGATGCCACCACTTCTACCCATCAGAAGGTAGCGCATCTGAATCATTACTTTAATGTAGAGCAAAACGAAAAAGATAAACTATGGACCATCGCACTTTTTACCAATAAGAAACCAAGTCGAGGAGTTTCGTCAGCATTACTGCGACAATGGTGCGCAGAGGTCACAGGGATTCCATTATGGTTGCTAGAAGAAAACTACCATATAGTAGGCGACCTAGCAGAAACTATAGCATTGCTACTGCCATATAATAACACTTCTATCATAAAACCACTCCACCAATGGATATCAGAGATAGCTGCTCTAAAAGGAATGGATGAGCTAGACAAAAAGCAATATGTACTTAATACATGGAGTGGACTATCAAAAGAAGAGACATGGATATTTAACAAGATCATCACAGGTGGATTTAGGCTTGGAATAGCAAAAAATCTAATCATCCAAGCATTATCACTTCACTTAGATATAGACAAGCAAGAAGTAGCACACCATCTCATGGGTGATTGGCATCCTGAAAAAGTTTCGTGGCAAACGCTTTTCTCTGGGGAGAAAGGAGTGATTGCAGATTCTAAACCTTATCCTTTTTATCTTGCTTATCCCGTTGCCGACGACGAACTCTCTAAATTGCACTCAAACGAATATCTAAATCAATGGTCAGCCGAATGGAAATGGGATGGCATACGAGGTCAACTCATCAAGCGAGGAGGCCAGATTTTTGTATGGTCTAGAGGCGAGGAGCTGATGACTGATAGGTTTCCAGAATTGAGAGAAACCTTAGCTTCTGAGACTGATTTTGTTATGGATGGTGAGATTCTGGGTTGGAAAGATGGCCTACCACTCAACTTTCAGTTACTACAACAACGTATAGGGCGCAAAAATGTCACTAAAAAGCTGATGGCTGATATTCCTATTAAATTTATCGCTTATGACCTACTAGAATATCAACGGGAAGACCTCAGAACACAATCCTTTGAAAGACGTCGAGCTCAGTTGGAGTATTTGATAGATGAATCGCAATTTCAAAATATCTTAATTTCAGAAAGATTGGATTTTGGAAGTTATGATGCATTAGCAACACTTAGAAGTAATGCTAGAGAGGTAAATGCAGAAGGACTTATGCTCAAACTAAAGAAAGGAATCTATCATACAGGTCGCAAAACAGGCGAAATGTGGAAATGGAAACTAGATCCATACACTATAGATGCAGTCATGCTGTATGCACAACGCGGGCACGGACGTAGGGCAAATCTATATTCTGATTTTACATTTGCGCTTTGGGCTGGGGATGACCTCGTGCCTTTTACTAAAGCGTACTCTGGATTGACCGATGTAGAAATGAAAGAAGTCACAGCTTTTGTCAAAAAAAATACCATTGCTACCTTTGGGCCCGTAGCCAGCGTTACTCCAGAACTGGTGTTTGAGATTGCATTTGAAGGTATAGCAATTTCTACTCGTCACAAAGCAGGAATAGCACTTAGATTTCCTAGAATTTTGCGATGGCGCAAAGACAAAACTGCGAAAAATGCTAATACTTTAGCAGAAATTAAAAAATTATTGTAAAATATATTAAAAAAATACACTATATATAAATAATTGATTTATCTTTGCGCTTCAAGTGTTGTAAAAGTACAAAACTAGTTATAAATTGAATTATTTACGGTCTCATCCCAAAAACGAAACCGATTTCCTGAATAAACGATTTCAATTATGCGTAAACCGATTTTAATGTTATACTTAGTCATAGTGGCTAGTTTAGCGACAGCTCTGTATGCCTCCAAAACATCCATGAGCCTAAACCTTTTTTCACCAATCATAGGGTCTCATCCCAAGAGCGTACCTGATGCTATTACATGTCCTGACGGCTTTATATTGTCACCTGTACTCAGTTGTGATACTCTAGTAATAGTTAGTAACCCTACATCTAATTGCACGATAGTATATATGGATTACAGTATAGATGGTGGCCCAATCACTGTTATCAATCCCATTGGTGGTATCTATCCTGCTACCTTGAATCTAGGTATATTGAGTATAGGCAACTACAATATCGTGTGGTCAGTTAGAGACAACTGTATCCCACCAGCTACGGCCACATGTAGTATAAATGTTATCATTTTGGATACTACCCCACCTACCATAGTTTGCCCAGACGATGTGTCAGTTGGTAATCTGGATGATGGAAGAAACACGCTAGTAACAGTTGGTCAACCTACAGCTGCTGACAACTGTGGAGTCCTATCAGTTATCAATGATTATAATATGACGGATGATGCTTCTGATGAGTATCCTCTGGGCACGACAGTAGTTTGCTGGACAGTCACAGACCTTAGCAACAATACTGCCTCATGTTGTATTGATGTCATAGTCTTTGATAATACTCCACCGGAGTTAATATGTCCTGATACCATCAAAACACAATGTCTAGCGCCTTTGCCTTACCAATATTTTGCCCAATATATGGCAGCAGGAGGTGGAGCTACAGATGATATTATGGTAGATACCTCTACGTTTATGTTTGTAGAAGACTCGTTATACACAGGTATATGCCCACAGAAGATTAAAAGAAGGTATAAAATAGCTGACACCGCAGGCAATATGGACACTTGCAATCAAATCATAATCATCGATGATACGATAGCACCGACTGCGAGTTGTAATAATTTGACCATATATGTTCCTCAAAGTGGAATGATTACTATTCCCACAGCAAATTTAAATAATAATAGTACTGACAACTGTACAGATTCATTGACCTTTAGCACTAATTTTCCTCTGGTTTTTGGATGCAACGATGCGATAGCGATGATACCTATCAATGTCATACTTACCGTTACAGATGAATGTGGTAATTCTTCGACATGTACCTCTATAATCACAGTTTTGGATACTATCAAACCTACTATAATCTGTCCACCACTTGTAACAGTTAATGCCAATAATGGACTTTGTGCGGCTACCAATATTATACTAGGAACACCCACTACCAATGACAATTGTGGCGTGAGTAGCGTGGTAGCCACTTACAATAATGCAAATATCCAAGGAACCACTCAGATTCCTGTCGGCACCAATACTATAGTGTGGGTTGTGACTGATGTAAAAGGTAATACTGCTACGTGTGCACAAACAGTGACCGTTATTGATAATCAAAATCCAACGATCACATGTCCTGCAAATATAACTGTAAATACCAATCCTGGTGTATGTTTTGCTTCTAACGTTACCATACCAGCTGCGACAGTAACTGACAACTGCGGCATCCTAAGCACGATTAATACTTTTGGCGGAAGCCCTATAATAAGTACAACACAGTTTCCCACAGGTAACCATATCATCACTTATATAGTGACTGATGTCAATGGACTTACTGCATCGTGTACGGCAACGATCACTGTCATAGACAATCAAAACCCAACGATCACTTGCCCTGCCAACATCACTATCGGCAATACAGGTGCTAACTGCTATGCAACTGGAGTTAACCTAGGCACACCTATGACAAATGATAACTGTGGTGTAGCATCTTCTATTGCTACACTTAGTGGAATTGCCGTAAACAGTACAACGCAGTTTCCTGTCGGCTCTAATACAGTAGTCTGGACAGTTACTGATGTTAATGGCCGTAGAGCGACGTGTACTCAAACTATCGTCGTACAAGATCGAACCAACCCGACTATAACTTGTCCGCCCAACGTTACGATTAATACCAATCCAAATGTATGTTTTGCTTCTGATGTTTCATTAGTAGTACCTACGACTGGTGACAATTGTGGGATACTGAGCGTTGTACCTAGACGGAATGGAAATATAGTAACCAATACAACACAGTTTCCCATCGGAACAAGTACAGTAATATGGACTGTAACTGATGTCAATAACAACACAGCTATGTGCTCTATAACAATCACCGTCATAGACAATCAAGCGCCGTCTATTATTTGTCCTTTACCTACAAATGTGAATACAAATCTAAACGCATGTTTTGCCACCAATGTGATGATCCCAAATGCTACTACAACTGATAATTGCGGAGTACAAGGCACAAGTGTTACTTTTGGCGGAAGCCCTATAACCAATACGACACAATTTCCTAGAGGAATCAATACCGTCACCTATACAGTGACTGATATCAACGGACTTACTGCGACTTGTACCGCTAGCATCATTGTGGTAGATAATCAAAGACCTACCATCACCTGTCCAATAAATATTACCCTCAACAATGATCCAGGAGTATGCTATCGATCTAATTTAGTACTAGGATTGCCTGCAACTTCAGATAACTGTGAAGTAGCAACTGTGACACCAAGACTAGGTGGGTCAATAGTTAATAATTTAACACAGTTTCCTGTAGGTGTTAGTACTGTTATATTTACGGTGGCTGACGCGCAAGGCAATACTGCCACGTGTACGATGACCGTCACGATCATTGATAATGTAAATCCAACTATCACCTGTCCTGCACAACAAGAAGTAATGCTAGACAATAGCTGTAGATTGGTCATGCCTAATCTTACCTCTTCTGCGATAGCTAATGACAACTGTACAGGTTTTGTAGTCACCCAATCACCTGTAGCAGGTACTATCCTTAGCTCAGTAGATGGTATGATACACACGATTACTTTTACTGTTACGGATGCGTCTAATAATTCTACCTCGTGTACCACTACTGTGATTGCTAAGGATAGACTAGGTCCAGACATCGTATGCAAAAATTCTGAAATAATTAGTTTAAGCGGTTTACCAGAGTTGCCCGCCAGTTGGTTTGTGATTTCTGCAACTGACAATTGTGGTGGTCCTGTCACTTATCAAGCCCGTAGAATGGGCAATGAATGTAGCAGCAATTTACCTGATGATTTAGGGCCTTATGTCAACTTCTGCTGTGAAGATGTAGGCAAAACCGTAAATATAGTTATAGAAGTAAGTGATATCAGAGGAAATACTACCACTTGTATGATTGCCATCCAAGTAGAAGACAATCTAGCACCAGTTATTAGTCTCAGTAATCAATTACCAAATATCACCATCAGTTGTGAATATCAGTTTGACATCACGGATCTAAGCATATTTGGTACTTACGTACTCAATGGAAGCACCAGAAACGATATCGTACTCAATGATCCAGGGCAAACCTATTATCCTCCAGCAGGATTCGTAGGTCTAGACGGAGTATATACTGAAAATTGCCCCGGAGCCACTGTTACCGTGACCTCCCGAAAAAATTTGACTATGTGCAACGTAGGCACAATCTACAGAGACTTTGTGATCACTGATGCAAGTGGCAATAGTACTACAACTACTCAGACCATCACTGTGATAGATGCCGATCCATTCACAGAGCTAGATATCGAGTGGCCAGATGCAAATGTAGATTTCCCAAATTGCAACAATACCAATCCACCTACGAGCATCACAGGTGCGCCAGTGCTCAATGATGACCGATGCAGCGTAGTAGCGGCTACCTACCAGGATCAAATATTTACCAATCCAAATGTATGCGGATTTATCAAGCGTACATGGACGGTGCTAGATTGGTGCCAATATGTAAAAAACAGCGGTAGTAACAAAGGCAAATGGACTTTTGAGCAGTTTATCAACTTTACAGACAAAATAGCACCAATAATTGGGTTAAAAACATGTAGAGACACCACCATCTGTACTCCACAGTCTGCATGTGTGGCAACTACCACCTTCACAGCAGCAGGTACTGATAATTGCTTGCCGAGTAATGTGCTTTGGTCTTACAAAATAGATATAAACAACAACGGTGGTACACCTGAATTCACGGGAACAGGCAGCACTGTCACGCGCACTTATGTGACAGGCACACATAGACTCACATGGGATGCAAAAGATAAATGTGGCAATACGAGCACTTGTTCTATGCTTTTTACTATTAAAGATTGCAAGGCACCTACGTTATTCATATTTAACGGTCTAGCTACTAATCTGACCCCACCTATGGCAATGTCAGAGATTTGGGCATCGGACTACAACAACGGTAGTTATGACAACTGTACTCCCACGGGACAGTTAAAGTACTCTTTTTCACCAGATGTTAATGATACCAAGAGAATATTTACTTGTGCAGATCTTGGCATCAAACCTTTGACCGTCTATATGACAGATCTAGCTGGAAACCAAACAGCTGTTGCCACATTTATGAACGTGCAAGACCAAAATGGACTTTGTACAGGTAATAAACCTGTTCAGATCAATGGATATATATATACGGAAGCTAAAGTAACCATTCCTCATACTAAGGTAGTACTAGAAGGTGGCGAGGCCAGCAATGAGTTTATGACTAAGGAAAAAGGTGATTACCATTTTGACAATCTACCGATGTACAAAGATTATCAATTACAACCCATCAAGGATGAAAATCCTCTTGACGGGGTCACTACACTTGATTTAGTGATGATTCAGCGTCATATCCTAGGTGTAGAACTACTCAAGTCACCATACCAAGTTATCGCTGCTGATATTAATAATTCCCAATCGATAACAGCAGGAGATCTATCAGAACTTAGAAAATTAATTTTGGGAATCCAAACCAAGTTCAGTAAAAATACCTCATGGAGATTTGTAGATGCAGCCTTTAAGTTTAGTGATGCTAAGCACCCATGGCCGTTTTCAGAGCTAATTTCTTATCAAGGGTTACAAAACGATATGATGACCTCTGACTTCATAGGTATCAAAGTCGGTGATATCAACGGAGATGCCATAGAAGACTTTGACAATAAGATAGAATCAAGATCTATTCAAAACCTCAAACTCTATACAGAAGATGTAAGGGTTAACCCAAACCTGGAAGTCAAAATTCCAATCATATCTCAAGATTTAGAGAGAATTATCGCCTTGCAAGGCACGTTAGCGATAAGTGAACATGTCCAATACATAGGTATTGAAAGCGCAAGCATAGCCATAAGAAATGATCAGGTAGCCTATACCACAAAGGAAGGGAAACAATACCTTACCATCGCTTATGATGCGGCTGAACCAAGCAAACAAAGTAAGAAGGAGATACTTTTCTACTTAATCGTAAAAGCAACCAAAGCCACTCGTGTGAGTCAGATGATCAGCTGGAGCAGCGCAGTCACACCATCTATGGCATTTGATGATGAGTATGCAAAGTCATCACTCACGCTAGAGTTCCGTACCGCTATTGATGCCAATCCGTCGGTAGTGTTACAAAACCAACCCAATCCTTTCAGTAGTGAAACCAGTATTCCACTAACATTGGCAGAAGCATCAGCGGTGACGATCTCGATATATGACCAAGAGGGAGCGCAAATCTACCGTGGTGTCGAAAACTTTGAAGCCGGATCGCACAGCCTTAAGCTTTCAGAGAAGCAGCTTGGCAATCATTACGGCGTCTTATTCTGTAAAGTAAAATCCAGGGATGTCAATGAAGTCATCAAAATCCTACGATTAGAATAGAACAATTTTTTTTTTTGAGAACCGAGTATGATAATAGTAAAGTTGCCTGTCGTAAAACACGGGCAGCTTTCTTTTTTTTAAAGAGGACTGAAGGTAATATCCAATATATTGAAATGCAACATACAAATTTCAGAATGTACATTGGCTATTTCTACCTTTCACATTTTATACCAGTTGTATTTATAAAATAATCCAAAATGAAGAAATATATTGTATATTCAGTCGATTTACAAAATACTTGCACAGCACTCGCTACAGAAGTATTTTTGAAGATGAATCAATGAAAAAGATAGTGTTTATTGGACTATATTGTATATGCCATTGGTATTAACCCTACATTTTGCCAAAAACCTATTATTTTTACTCATATTTGCAAAATATTTTTAGTCCAAAACAAGTTTTATAAGGTTTATAATATTATTCTTAAGATGTTTTCATTTCTAAACAAGGGCAATTATTGGAAAATAGGACTTATGCTATTGGGCGCAGCCATACTGGCAGTGACTGTTCTATACTCGAATTTTCTAGCTGAAAACCTGAAAAGAAATGAAGAAAAAAATATTTACTTATTTAAGGAAGCACTCAAAGAAATCTCTAAGCCGGAGGTCAATAACAACGACATCACACTACTAGATACCTTGGTCAAAGCCTTTCCACTGCCTGTGATTTTTGAGGATGAAAATGGAATGCTCGAAGGTCAAAACTTTATGGGTGACGAAAACCTAAACCTAGAATTTCTGGAAGCCAAAAAACAAGAATTTCTCAAAGTAGGTGGTGTACCAATAGAAGGGTCAGGATATGCAACTCATATATACTGTTTTAATTCGCCAATGCTGATGTACATACAGTTATTTCCGTTCGTACAGGTATTGCTAGTAGGTTTGTATATAGCGCTAGGGTATTTTCTTTTTAACGCCTCGCGCAAGTCTGAGCAGAATCGTGTTTGGGCAGGAATGGCCAAGGAAACAGCTCACCAGCTCGGCACCCCTATCAGTGCGATTCTCGGTTGGATAGAGATACTTAAAGAAAGGCTCGCTGGCCAAGAAGAAGGTGAAGAAATAGTACGCGAACTTACCAAAGACATAGAACGACTCGAACTAGTTGCGGATCGATTTTCCAAGATCGGATCTAAACCCGTCCTCGAAAAAAGTGACATATATACTGAGTTAATAGAAGTCAAAGAATATCTCCAACGGCGCTCACCGCGCAAAGTTAATTTTAATTTTGAGACGTCTGATAGGCCATTACTAGTACCTATTAACAAACATTTGTTCGCTTGGGTGATAGAGAACCTCATACGCAATTCGTTAGATGCACTCGATGGTAAAGGCAGCATCACTTGCAAGGTTTTTGCACACGAAAATCATGTGATTATCGAGCTATCTGATACAGGTCACGGTATGGCTGCCAGTAAGTTTAAGTCTATCTTTAAACCAGGCTACTCTACTAAAAAACGTGGATGGGGACTAGGTTTATCACTTGCCAAAAGAATCATAGAGGAGTACCACAGAGGCAAGATTTATGTCAAATCCTCCACACCAAACGTTATGACTACTTTTGCCATCAAACTGCCAATTTAAGTGCTTCAACCGGTTTTCCTTTTGAAATAGCCCTAAATAATGGATCAAAAATTTATTCAGTCAATGAAAATGATGGTATTTATTTAACTTTTTTTATTTATTATTACAGTTATCCCTGGGCTTCTATCCTCATCAATGTTCTGAACGCTACGTATCTATTGGCATAGCGGTCGCTATGTGCTTTTTGCAATATCTTAGCATGATTAGATTGGTATGTATCAAATTGCTCGATGGTAGTTGCTATGTATTGGATAGCAAATCCTACACCATGCTCATCGTCATCGCCATCTATTCTAGACATCAGGTAGGACTCAAAACAGCCAGTTTGCATTACTTCAGGTAGGTGTACTTCCTTCATCCATTGCAGCCAATCTTCCGTCAGACTACCCTCAATTTTTACAGTTACATTATAAAGTATCTTCATTTTCCATTTTTTTTAACAATATTTCGAACCACTTTTTTACTTCGCTGCAAAGATAGTTATACCAATCGTATTTATAAAATAGTCTAAAATAAAGGATCAGATTTATTATTCAGTCGATAAAAAAATAGTTGCAAAGCATTCGCTATAGAAGCATGTTTTTTGAAAAAGGATCAAAGAAAAAATGAAGACTATTAGACTATTTTATATATATGTTTGGTTTTAGCTTATGCTTAAGTAGAGATCATTTAAGCAGGTAGAACTTCTTTTTTTTTATATTAAAAATAGTTAAAGCATGAATCTCAGTATCTAGTTTACAATAAATAAAATGTCGTTTTGAATACTAAAAAAATAATTTTATACATGAAATAAATATTTAGTCTTATCTTTGTAGATATTTTAAAAAAATTTAACGATCACAAACTTTACCTATGACAAAGTTAAAGCTATTACTACTAATCATTTTAGGATACTTTTGCACGATCACAACTTCACTAGCTCAATGTAATCCTGTGCGTGATTCCTTGGCGTTGGTGGACTTATACTTTACTACTGCTGGAGACTTATGGGTCAACAAAACCAATTGGTTAGTGCCTGGGAGGCCTATTTCGTCATGGTTTGGGATCAAGACCAATACAGCTGGTTGTGTAGAATCTATTGTCCTCGTATCCAACAGAATAAATGGTCCTTTTCCCCCCAAATTAGTCGATCTCAAAAGTCTTAAAATTATCAACTTTAATAACAACAACATATCTGGAAACATAGATGGAGGCTTAAGTACATTGTCTGAACTGGAAGAGCTGAACCTAAGCAACAATAAAATAAATGGGCTGATTTTGCCAACTTTAGGCAACCTTAAAAAGTTAAAAAAACTATTATTAAGTCTTAATAATATTAGCGGTAATCTGGCACCCCAGCTATCAGGAATGACAAGTTTACAAGTTTTTCATGCCAATCAAAATAAAATAAATGGCCCGATACCAAAAGAAATTGGGGACTTGGCCAACCTAGAAGAGTTGCTACTATCACAAAACAATATGAGTGGTACCATCCCAGCAGAAATAGGTAAACTGGGCAAACTAAAAACCTTTCAAATTTCTCAAAATAACTTCACATCATTACCTACAACCATAGGCGACCTTGCACAACTAAGAACACTATATGCTGACGAAAATCAGATCACAGGCACACTTCCAAAAGAGTTAGGAAAACTTCAGAACCTTCAAGACCTTTGGCTCAATAGAAACCAACTCTCGGGCGTCATACCCGCAGAATTTAGCAACTTCTCAAAACTGCAACGCCTATTACTTAATGATAATCAGCTGACTGGCCAGATTCCAGAATTTATAGGTAATCTACCAGAGCTTATCAGTCTTCATTTATCTCAAAATCAGTTAACTGGAGAAATACCTCTATCTATCGTTAACCTTAGCAAACTCATAAGCCTGCAACTCAATGAAAACCTACTGACAGGAGAAATACCTAGACAAATCGGCTTGCTAAAGGCACTCTCTAGCCTCAATATATCTAACAATAAACTGACGGGAGAAATTCCTTTTAGCATCGGACTCATCCCAGGACTGAAGCGTATTTATATGCACAACAACAACCTAGAAGGATGTTTTCCTAAACAAATGAAGTCGTTTTGCAAGTTTATGGAACAATCCAATGCTAATGTAGATGGTTATAACTTCAGGTCTAACGCTAAATTATTTTTTGATGGGGACTTTACCAAATGGTGTAAGGGTGAAGGAGTAGCTATAGCAACAGCAAGCGCAAACTCGCCACTGTGTGAGGGCTCGGACTTAAAACTGTCGGCTAGCGGTGGCATTGCTTTTAGCTGGACGGGACCAAAAAGCTTTACTGCCAATACTCAAAACCCAGAAATCAAAGCCGTCACAACTGATAATTATGGTATCTACACCATCGCTTTAGAAAACGAAAACAAATGTCGCGATACTACCACCGTGACCGTCATACCAACATTGACCGTGACTGTATCTGCAAATGTGGACGGCTGCATCGGAAACGACATCACCTTGTCAGCCGCAGGAGGTCAAACATACTCTTGGACTGGACCAAACGGTTTTGTCTCAGCGGTCTCCATGCCAGTTATCACCAACCTTACAACCAGCAAATCGGGAGACTACACGGTCACTATCCAAACCAGTGATTGTTCAGTGACTAAAATAGTGAAGGTTTCTGTGCGTATAGCAACTAATGCATCAGTAACTAGTAATAGTCCAGTATGTGTAGGCGATACCCTTAGATTAGGTTTCATAGGAGCCAATCAAGCCGTCTGGACTGGTCCAAATGGATTTACTTCGACTATACTCAATCCTATCATAACACAAGTAACCACCGCTAGTACTGGCAATTATAGTATCCAAGCTGTAGATGACGCTAACTGTAGATATGAATTAACGACTACAGTCACTATCTCACCAAAAGAAGTACTAACAATAGAGTCGTTTCCGTCAGTATGTGCAGACGAAGACCTAGAACTACCCACGATCGTAGATGGTAAAAATGGTACATGGTCAGGCTCAGGAGTAATAGATACATTGGATAAACAAGTTTTTTATAGCCTTGGCAATATAGGCATGCAAGTGTTTACTTTCACACCCGCAGGCAATAACAAATGTATCAGTGAGATCAATGCTAGCATTTTTGTCAACACACTTAGTCTCGCTTTAGATAATACTACAGACTCGTTTGACGATAGTGATAGCAACGGAAGTGCGAACGTCAAAACCTCTGGAAACACTGCCTTAGCTAAGTATCAGTTAACTGGAAGTACTACGTTGAGTGGAGAAGTGACACTAGGCAATGACATAGCAAAAAGCAACCTATCCTCAGGTTCGTACTTACTTACCTTGACAGATCAGAATGGCTGTATTGACACCTTAAGTTTTGATATCAAATATCAAAAACCATTCTTTTTCTTACCCAATGTAGTGAGTAAAAATAGTACCTCAGGCAACAATTCCTTTTACCTCAAAGGCCAAAATATCCCGAATTATGAGATACAAGTCTTTAACCGCTGGGGCGGAATAGAGTTTGACCAAAAGTCGCTAATCCTCAACGATGCCGATTCGGGTTGGCAGCCATTGCTCACTAGGTCTGAACCTGGTGTATATGTATATGTTATAAAATTTAAAACTATACTCGGTGAAAAGGTTTTATCAGGATCTATAACAGTTTTGTGACACAATTTTCGTAAATTTGCACCTTATTTTTAAATCTCACCTAAGTCAATCTATGGAAAGGCTTAGTATCAATATATAATTGTGGCCGTATGGATTATCAAATGATAAAAACTGAGCAAAAAGCATTAGATATTAACTTAAATGATCCTATCTATGGTACATTTGCAGAGATAGGCGCAGGTCAAGAGGTAGCTAGAAACTTCTTTCAAGCAGGTGCGGCTGCTGGGACAATAGCAAAAACGATGTCTGCTTATGACAAAACGTATTCTGATGCGATCTATGGTGATGAGCCATCTGGCAGGTACGTATGCGAGACCAGACTCTACAAAATGCTAGACCATGAATGGGACTTGATGGAGGAGCGATTGAGTAACTCTAGACCAGATGCTACGTTTTTTGTGTTTGCAGATACAGTACAGGCCATCAACTATACACGAACCGTCAAAGGCAATGGTTGGCTAGGTATCAGGTTCAGGCTATCGCCCGACGGACCCGTCAATGATATGGTGTTACATGTACGCATGCTAGATACCAACAATAGATTGCAGCAAGAGGCCATTGGCATCCTAGGGGTCAATATGATCTATTCTATATTTTACTACAACGATGACCCTGAAAAAATGGTCAGATCACTCATAGATAATATAAAAGATCGAGTGACGATAGACTTACTTCGTATCAATGGGAAAGATTTTCAGTATTTTGACAAAAGAGTTCTTTCCCTATATCTAATAAAACACAAACTAGCTACCGTCACGATGTTTGACGTGGACAAAAACAGTATTCATGCCTCCGAGTTTCTCTATCGTGAGTCGCTGATGGTCGTACGAGGCAACTTCAGACCTCCTACCATTGTCACAGATGACGTTATCAAATCTAGTTACAATCAGTTCAGGGAAGAGACCAAGCTTTCTGAGAATAAACTCAACCTCATGATGGAGATGACCATGGACTATCTCAAGGGAGAGGATGGTGTCATTGATGAAAAAGATTTTTTAGATAGAGCAGATATGCTTTGTGCCCTAGGCCACAAAGTACTACTCTCAGACTGTGCAAACCATCAGATGCTAATCAACTACCTGAGCGACTACAAAATTGCCAATCTGGGTTTAGTCATAGGTGCTCGTGAACTCCAAAGCATCATCATCAATAAGTACGAACAAAATCAAGACGGTAGATTGCTAGTAGCTTTCGGCGAGCTTTTTAGCCAAAATATCAAAATCTTTGCTTATCCCGCACAAAATAAAGAAACGTTAGAAATCATGACCGCTGAAAATATGATCGTACCTGAGGGAATAAAATTTTTATACCACTACTTACTCGATAGCAACCAAATAGTTCCTGTCCTTCACTATAACCCAGAAATCCTTCACATATACCCGAGCGATGTACTACATGAGATCCAAGAAAATAGACCTGGATGGGAAACCAAAGTCCCACCCAACCTGGTTAAACTAATAAAATCTAGATCTCTATTTAATTTCAAAAAAGTTGATGCAACTTAAATAAAGCAGCTCAAAATAACCTATTATAACCACAATAGCATAATAATACCAAATAGATGTCTCTAAATATTATAAAATGAACAAAAATTATTTAATTTAGCAAAATTCACACAGATAAGTTCAGAATTTAAGATTTTGGAACGATTTTTTCTATATATATTTTTTATAACACTCAATCATAATGTACCTCAAAACAATCATTCAAGGCAGGTTAGAATTCGGGACGCAGAACAGTTATGATAAGGTAACAAAAATGTTTGTCCAAAGACACGAAACCTATTACAAAACCGACGTATTCTTTAAGTTTGAAGACATCTTTAACGAGACTGACCTTTCACTAGAGATACCTCGACATGTAAGCCAAGTCACCGACAAAGCTTTTAGAATCACTACCTCCTTACTGGGCTATTGTTCTCAGTTTGCCATAGCAGGATCTATCAGAGCATGGCTCATTAATGAAGGAGAGATAGTCCACTTCTACACCCTCGAACCCAAAAGCGACAAGGGTGCAGTCCAATCATTTGTCAAAGGCCGAAAACTAGTCAAAGTCATAGGTAAAGAACAAGAAGCAATAGATGCACTCAGTACCGCTATCGAAAAATTTGATAGACACGCCCAAGCTTACGAGCGTCGTGCAAAAGTTAATTTCATAATGAAAAACTACCATGATGCCCTCAGAGATTACAATAAATGTATAAATATAGATCCCACTATCCCGACAGCTTATTATGGCAAAGCAAAAATTCATATCCTCAAAGAAGAGTGGGCAGACGCCATAGAAAACTTAGAAGAATCCATCAAAAAGTCTATAGCCTTACAGACCCTCTATTGGAAGTCTCGTAAGCTAAAAGCAGAATGTCATATCCGTCTCAAAGAGTGGGAAAAAGCAGCTTTTGATCTAAAACTCTTTACTAATCGAGCTTTTGAAGTAGATAATCCTAATAGGTTTTGGATGCGTTGGGCATTATTTAACTATGGAGTAATTCTTACTGAGCTAGGTGAATATATAGATGCTGTTAAGGCACTAGATAGTGCAGCCAATCTTCCTGATATAAATGATGGTATCAGTGAAGCCGAAATACTTACCTACAAAGGATTGGCAAAACAAAAAGCCGGAAAAAACGGCTATGTCAAGGACTTAAAAGATGCAGCCAAAAAAGGCGATCTCAAAGCCAAAAAATTGCTCAAATCGCTAGACGTCCTAAAGTAAATTACAGCCAAAACAGACACCAAATTTAATTGCGAAACAATGTCTAGTTTTGATTATCCTACGATATATTTATCGCATTTATAAAGGATAAACAAATTTTTATTTTATATATTTGTATTTACCAAAAAAGCTTAATTATCTAGTTTTGGTCATCTTGATTATCGTATGCAAAAAAAATAGCCTATCATTAGCTACTTTTAAAAATCTTTATCTATTTTACAACCGATTTTGTAAAAGACCAATCATCACAAGGTGGTTAGGCATATTTATTAGGTAGTAAAACAGATTAGCACTAATGACAGAAGTCACACAATCGACGCTTGACCAAGAAGAAATATTTGGTCACCCAAAGGGATTAGTTATCCTTTTTCTGACGGAGATGTGGGAGCGATTTAGCTTCTATGGTATGAAGGCTTTACTGATCTTTTATTTAGTCAAATACCACTTATTTAGCGACGCATCAGGCAATCTTATCGTAGGTAGTTATGCTGCCATGGTCTATGCGATGCCCGTCATAGGAGGCTATATAGCAGATAGGTACCTCGGTTTTCGAAAGGCAGTGATCTTTGGGGCGATTCTACTGGTGCTAGGCCATATAGGCATGGCTTATGAAGGCAATGCAGCCACTGCTATGGCAAATGGTGAGATACAAAGAGATGAGACAGCTCTAGGTATATTTTTCTTTTCGCTGTCTTTGATCGTTCTTGGAGTCGGATACCTCAAAGCCAATATTTCATCTATCGTTGGTGCATTATACGAACAGAATGACCCCCGCAGAGATGGTGGATTTACTATCTTCTATATGGGGATCAACTTAGGTTCATTTTTTGCAACATTACTCTGCAGTTATTTAGGCGAAAAATTTGGTTGGGGCTATGGCTTCGGAGCTGCCGGCGTAGGTATGTTGCTGGGGTTGATTACCTTTATATATGGATCAAAATATTTTAAAGGCAAAGCCGAACCCAAAGACCCTCAGCTACTCAAGCAAAAAGTATTCGGCTTGATAAGTGTGGAGTGGACCATTTATATCGTATCATTACTATCGTTGGTCATCATCTGGACAGTCATCCAACAACACGAATTGGTCGAAAATATGCTTGTAGGTGCGTCTATCCTTTCATTGCTATTCATCATATATCAGCTTACTCACTGCACTCCTATTGAGCGAGATAGATTGATCGCTTTAACGATTGTTATTATATTTTCGATCGTTTTTTGGGCATTATTTGAGCAAGCTTATACCTCTCTCAATCTATTTGCTGAACGCTCCATCGAACGCAATATCCCTATGATTGGCGAGATTGCCGCTGGATCTTTCCTCAGCTTGAATGCTTTTTTTATAGTAATACTTGCTCCTGTATTTGCATGGTTGTGGGTATATCTCGATAAGAAAAATCTCCAGCCTAGCATCGCAGCTAAATTTGGGCTTGCTATACTTTTGGTTGGAATTGGATTCGGATTTTTAGTATTTGGTGGATCATTGGCGGGTAGCGGCAAAGTAGCGGCATTGTGGCTCGTAGTTGCCTACTTTTTTCATACTTGCGGTGAGTTGTGCTTATCGCCTGTAGGATTATCATCAGTGACTAAGCTGTCACCTGTTCGCATAGTTGGCTTCATGATGGGAGTATGGTTCTTAGCTACAGCTGGAGCTGAATATGTAGCAGTACTTCTGGCAAATCTAGCCAGTATAGAAACTGTACAAGGAGAGGTAGCAGATGTGGCTGCAGCAACGGCTAGTTATATGAACTTATTTGAAAAATTAGCAATAGTAGGAGGCGTCATAGGCGGAGGCTTACTGCTCATATCACCACTTATCAATAGACTGACACACGGCATTAAATAAATAAAACGGACAATCAAATCAAACGGTTTCCTGATTCTATAATCTTTAGTAATGCTACAGTACCATCGACAAATTAACAAATTAAACAATTTAAACAGTTCTAACAAATACAACAAATTATGAGTACACAGACAAGAGAAGATTTTTTTAGCTCCAAGGTCTTGGGGCATCCATCGGGATTATTCGTCCTGTTTTTTACAGAGATGTGGGAGCGATTTTCCTATTATGGAATGCGTGCGTTATTGGTGATGTTTTTTACAGCCTCCCTTATGGACAATGGTTGGGGATGGCCAAAAGAGTATGCCTTTGCCATATTTGGTACCTATACCTCATTGGTATATCTATCTACCCTACTTGGTGGATACTTTGCCGACAAGGTCATGGGATTCAGACTGGCAGTGGTTTTGGGTGCACTATTGATGACGCTCGGTCATGCTTCGATGGCACTAGAAACGCCATTTTTTATCTACACGGGATTGACATTATTGGTATTTGGAAGTGGGTTTTTTAAACCCAATATGACCAGTATCGTATCTGAAATGTACAAAGATGTGCCAGAGAAAAAAGACGGTGCTTATACTATTTTTTACATGGGTGTCAATGCAGGTGCATTTTTAGGAATCTTGCTTTGTGGCTACCTCGGTGAGAAAGTAGGCTGGACTTATGGATTCGGATTGGCAGGGATATTCATGTTATTTGGACTGCTTCAGTTTTGGTTTGCCCAAGATATTTTTGGCGACGTAGGGCTGAAACCAAAAAAAGTAGAAGACCAATTGGCCATAGCCGAACTAGAAAAAGAAGAAAATGGCGGAAGACTTAATCCGTTTACATCTCTAGAAGTAGGAATCGCAGGGATTGCTGCAGCACTCGGACTAGTATGGATCATCAATGATCCAGTATCTAAGATATCTGAAGGTGCTACCAATTTTCTAAACTTCAATATTGGCTCACTCTCTGGCCCTAATGCTACTATTTTGACAGGTTTTGCGTTATTTATATTATTATTAGCAATCAGAATACCTAAATATGCGCGCGTCACTAGAGACAGAATGTTTGCAGTGATTTTCTTTGCCTTCGTTACTATATTTTTCTGGGCTATATTTGAGCAAGCCCCAGGATCATTGACTATCTTTGCACGTGATTATACCAATAGAGTTCTCGTAGGTGACGCTGGTACGATGTTTAAAGTCATCAACTCCCTCATGACACTTATACCACTCGGTATCATCACATGGGTATTGACTAAGCTATTCAAGCAGACTTTTAGCAAGTACGCGCTATCAAATATATTTTTGTCTATAAGTTTTGTTATCATCTGGGCGATAGCTATATGGATGCTTTGGACTGAGTTCCAACTCGAAGCTACAGAAGTACCCGCATCGTGGTTCGGAGTATTGAACTCACTGTTCATCATAGGTTTTGCACCTCTGTTTTCTAAGTGGTGGGAGAGCAAGTACAATCCTAACGCAAACATGAAGTATGCCATCGGTATGTTTTTACTAGGCCTAGGAATGGCAGTAGTTGCCTTTGGTGCGAGTGACATCTTACCAGGAGCTACCACTGCACAGGTGAGTATATTCTGGTTGGTTTTTGTATATTTATTTCATACATTGGGTGAGTTGTGCATATCGCCGGTAGCACTGTCTTATGTCAGCAAGCTAGTACCAGGCAGGATGATCGCTATGATGTTTGGTATCTGGTACCTAGCAGTTGCAATAGGTATGAAGCTAGCAGGAGTATTTGGTGAGAAATCAGAGGCTATAGCTACTGAGCATGGCCTGAGTTACTTCTTCTGGATGCTTACTGCCATATCTTTTGCACTTGGTGTATTATCAATCCTGGTATATCCAGTAATCAAAAAACTCATGCACGGAGTTAAATAAAATCATCCAACAATTTTTCATAACAATACGAAAGAGAGCCTTACTGAAAGTCACATTTTGGTAAGGCTTTTTTATAACGACGAAGTTTCATTTGCTTTACGCAAAAAAGTCAAATATCAATAGTGTTTCAATGTCGTTTAGTTAAGGCTTGCTGAAAAAGCTAGAATGTCTTATAAGAGAAAAAACCCGTTCAAAAAACCAATGATTATATCAATAGCATTAATACCAAAAAGGCTTTCTTCTATTAGGTTTTCTCACTAATTTTGATAAAAAACATTAAAATCTATTACTTTTTGACATGAAATATAACCATAAAGCACTTTAATTTTTATTTAAAAAATAAGGCACATAAGTTACATCTTCTAATATGGAGATAATTAGAAGCAGCTTTAGTTTGTTGTCCACGACACTTTTTATCATTTATTGTCTCTTATGCGACAAACCACCACTATCTACTCCACCTTCATCCACTTAGCACGCCATGTATGCCCATCAGTATCTCGCAATGTGACGAGATATAGACCTACAGCCCAGCTAGTTGCATCTATATGGTGTTCCTCATGGCTACGCCAGTCTCCGCTGATCACTAGGCCACCACCTATATGCCTCACTTCATAGTGTACGTTAGTG